>Ga0209066_10000724_pt1 | contig 47120 bp, 52 predicted proteins | sample All_14_2_FD_187198 | JGI IMG/M metagenome (GOLD analysis project Ga0209066, IMG submission 187198) | Freshwater microbial communities in response to fracking from Pennsylvania, USA - Allegheny Zone_MetaG_DW_15 (SPAdes) (version 2) ... | reverse complement strand
GCTTTTGTCAGGACTCAGAATTCAGGAGTTCAAAAGCAGGGATGAAGAAGAAGTCGCGGGCTACGCGGCTGCAATGGACACGGTGTTCGAGTCGTTCGAGCACATCCCGGTCACGGAAAATCACATCCGCCAGCTTCATCGGACGCTGCTCCAGTTTTCGAGCAAAGACGAGCGGCATCGCGGCGACTACAAGACGCTCGACAACCATGTGGCGGCCTTTGACGCCAAAGGCAAACAGCTTGGCATCGTCTTTGAAACGGCATCGCCGTTTGAGACTCCATTCGCCATGAAGCGACTGGTAGCGTGGATGATCGAGACCGAACGTGATGGCGACCTTCACCCGCTGCTCATCACAGGAGTTTTTGTGGTGTGGTTTCTTGCGATCCACCCGTTCCAGGATGGCAATGGCCGGCTGTCGCGGGTATTGACGACGTTGCTGCTGCTTCGGCACGGCTACAGCTATGTGCCGTATGCTTCGCTGGAGTCGGTGATCGAGGAGAACAAAGAGTTCTACTACAAGGCTCTGAGAAAGACGCAGGCGACGATGCGGAAGAAGAGGGTGGAATGGGATGCCTGGCTGCTGTTCTTCCTGCGCTGCCTCGTGCGGCAGAAAGACAACTTGAACGCAAAAATACAGGTCGAGCAAAAACGTGTCGAAGCCAGTTCACCGCTGGCCGCCTCTGTAATGCGATTGCTGGACGACGCGGAGAGCATAACGCTTGCTGAGGCGGTCAAAGCCACCGCCGCAAACCGTAATACGCTCAAGGCAAAGATGTCGGAACTGGTAGATGCTGGAATGCTCACCCGTCATGGAAGAGGCAGAGGCGTTTACTACACCAAAGGGCAACGCGATGACTGATGGAAGATCAGGTTTCTGCGTTTTGTTAAAAAGATGTGTGTAACGAACCTTTCCTGAACTCGCGTCCGCGCAGCCAAAGGAAGATGAGCGGCTGCAGGATCTACGCGCCCTAAGTGGCTTTGCAGTCAAGGAGGGCGACGTAGCTGCCGCAGGCAACAGGCGACGCCGCCGAAATGTCGGCACAGTCCTTTGAACAGAACTGCTCTAACAGTCTGCGCAAGAACGGCCTGAATTTCCGGCTTACTGGAGCTTCGCGAGGTATTTGGCGGGATTGGACTGGAATTTCTTCACGCAGGGAGCGCAGCAGAATTTAAGCTCCTGGCCTTGATAGATGAGGCGCTGTTCGTCACCCATGGAGCCAAGGTCATTGTCGGTGACGATGCAGGTGTTGCGCGGATAGGCTTTGGCCCCGCCAAGGGTGCTGGACGCGCCGCCGCTGGCACAGGCGGTGATGATGACGGCGGTGCCTGCGAGCAGGAGGGTGATGAGGGTGTTTTTTAGTGTGGTGCTTTTCATGAGGGTGGGTGTGTTTGGGTTTGTGTATGGGGGTTAAAATCGATACGAGAGTCCAGCGCCGAGGCCGTAGTCGGAGCTGTAGGAGGTGATGAGGCCGAGGTTTTTGCTCAGGGTGTAGTTGGCTCCGGCGAGCCATTCGAGTTGTTGTGCTGAATTGGTGTCATACTCCACTCGGCCGAAGGAGCTGAGGCGACTGGTGAGTTGAAACGTGCGCTGGAGGCCGAAGCGTAAGTTACCCGTAGCCTCGACGGAGAACTGGGCGCTGACCATGTAGGGCAGCAGATGGGTAAAACCCACGATGGGCGTGTTCTGCTTGTTCTCCAAATTCGTGAATCGAAATCCGGCAAAGGCCATCCAGCGCATGTTGATATAACGCTGCCAAGTCGGCTCGATCTCGTATTCCAGGCCCAAGCCTTGATCTACTTGTTGATAACCCGCCTCCCAGACGACACCAAAATCATTGCGGGTGTTCATCAGCCGGGCGAAACCCATGCTCATCTGGCTTTGAATGCTGCCATCCACAAGAAAATAGAACGGGTTTTCCATCTTGAGGTCGAGCTTCGGCTCGTGATCAACGCCCTGATCGTCGTAGCTGAGGACTTTCATCATGCCCGCATGCATGTGGTAGAGCAGGTGGCAATGAAAAGCCCAGTCCTTCTCCTCGTTGGCATAAAACTCGATCAAACGACGGCTCATGGGGGGGACATCCACAGTATGTTTCAACGGGGCATGGCTTGGATCAGGCCCATCCTGCATGAGCAGCCGGAAGAAGTGACCATGCAGGTGCATGGGATGGTGCATCATGCTGTTGTTGACGAGTTCAAGCTGTAGCACTTCGCCGCGCTTCACCGGGATGGTGCTGCTTTCACTGAGCGTGGTGTCGTTGATGGTCCAGATGTAGCGCATCATATTGCCGCTGAGTTTCAGCGTGATTTTTCTCACCGGGGCGCTCTTGGGCAGGGTGGTGGGCTGGGTGGCCTTGAGACGCTTGTAGGGCGGCAGCGGGCGCGGCTTTTCCGCCGCGAGGGCGGCTTTGTCAGAAAGGCCGCCAGTTTCGTCAAGCTGATCGAGCACGGCGGCGATGGCGGCGTTCATGCTGTAGGGGTTGATCCGCTCGGTGTCAGGGGCGGGTTGTTCTTTGCCGCTGCCGATGAAAACGGACGCGCGGCCTGAGCCATCCTGCGAGGTGGCGCGGAACTCCCATGCGCCGGATGGCGGCACGGTGATCATCAAATCATAAGTCTCCGCCATGCCGATGAGCAGGCGGTGCTGGCGGATGGGCTGCACGTCCATGCCGTCGGCGGCGATGATGGTGAGCGGCCCGGTGGCGGAGTTCAGGTAGAAGTAAGTGGAGGCAGCAGCGTTGATGACGCGCAGGCGCACTTTCTCGCCTGGCTTGGCCGGGATGGCTAGACGTGGCTTGCCATTGATGAGAAACGCATCAAAGGCCACGTCCGCCACATCCATCGGCGGCAGGCGTGATTTCTCCCGCTTGAAGTAGTCTTTGAGATTGCCCGCCTGCTGAGCGCCCCAGATGGACTGCGCCATGCCTCGGCGGATGGCATACCACTCGCTGTTGCGCATGAGCGTGCGCATCACCTCCTGCGGGTTTTCATTCGTCCAGTCGGAGAGCAAGAGCACGATGTCTTGGTCCGCCTTGATCTTTTCGCCGCCTTTGGGTTCGATGACGATGCTGCCATATACGCCGCGCTGCTCCTGCAAGCCGGTGTGGCTGTGATACCAGTAGGTGCCGGCCTGTTTGAGCGGGAACTCGAAGGTGCGGGAGGTGCCGGGCAGGATCGGCGGTGTGGTCAGGTAGGGCACGCCATCTTCGATGTTCGGCACGAGCAGGCCGTGCCAGTGGGTGGAGACTTCCTCGCCTTTGAGGCCGTTTACCACCTGGATGCGGGCGATGTCGCCCTCTTTGAACCGCAGCGTGGGGCCGGGCAGTCCGTTGTTGATTGTGAGGCCGCGCACCTGCTTCCCGGCTGGCGCGATCATGGTTTCCTTGATGTTGAGAGTGTATTCGACGATCTCGGCGTGGACGAAAATGGTTGAGCCGCAAAGCGCGGTGAGAAGTGCTGAAAAAATCTTCATGGGTGAGTTGAAACATGCTGGCTTGGGTGAGTTCCGCAGCCGCACGAAGGCGCGGGCTGCAATGATGGGAATCGGGCTAGGCTTTGGCACAGTGGCCGCCTGACCGAATTCCTGCCGGAGGCATTCGCTCCGCCCGCGCTTGATGTGCGCCAAAATTTGGTCACATCACGGGCAGGGAATGCCCGGCGTCACCACAAGGGCGAGCAGTGCCGGATATGCAGTGGCACTGTACCGTGCCGCAGAAGCCCAGCATTGAAGCTGAAGAGCAACCGCTGCTTGGCAGCGAGCGGTGAGAGCATCAATGCACGCTTCTCAAGCGAGTCAGGCACTCCAGTCCAACCATGTGACAAATCCGAACGTGCCGGAGATGCAGGTGTCTCGTTGGCAGGAGTAGAGCCGTCCGGCTGCGAGCAGGAACAGCTTCCGGGCTGACAGCAGGCGCAGTGCGGATTTTTCTCTGCCGTTTCCACCACTGCTGCCCGTGCGCACGCAGGCTCGGTCATCAGGCCTGCCCACACTGCCCCTGGTAGGGCCAGGCGGAGCACCATGAGAATGACCAGAGCTGTTTTCATGTGAGAATAGCGGGGGAAGTGAGCGTGAGCGGATCAAGGCCGGTCCCGCCGTTGCAGCGCACGGGACCGGTGATGAATACAGAGCCTGAGTTACTTGCCCGCCAGCTTTTTCAGATATTTGGCGGGATCTTTGTCGAAGTCTTTGCGGCAGGCCTTGCAGCAGAGTTTGATTTCCTGGCCCTGGTAAGTGAACACAACCGGCTTGCCCATCTCGCCGAGCTTGTCGCCGGAGACGACGCAGGTGCCGGGTTTGTAGGGCTTGTCGTGGTCGTGGCCGTCATGGGCGCGCAGCGAAGATGCCACGGTCAGGGTGAATGCGGCGACGAGGGCCGCGAGGAGGATGTGTGTGGTCTGTTTCATGTTGGATGGTGCTGGGGGTTGGGTTTGTTTTTGGCGTTCAGCTCGGAGGATCAATGGTAATGGGTGGAGCCGTCCGAGTGGACGTGCGGGGTGTGGCCTGCGTGACCGCTGTTTTTTGACTGACAGGCGCTGATGGTGAGCATGACTGCAAATGCGAGGCTGGATGCGATGAGTTTTTTCATGATGTGTGATGCTGGTTACTTGGGTTCAGCGGAGTTGTTTCCCGCAGTTGGTGGGTTAAATGCCGTTCCGTTGGAAACCCCTCGCGATTTGTTTATCTTTTTTACCAACAGGTATCAATGCTCATGTGGCGCAGCTCCAGAATGACCATCCGGGATGGCCTTCGCGTCTCCGCGAATCTCGGAATGGCGGATTTTGCCACCCGCGTCGGCGATCCAGCCTGAAACCGCCAGCGTGCCCGCAGCCAAGACACTGGCGAGTAGTGTCACAGGCAGGGCATACCAAAGCTTCCGCCACTCCGCCACCAAGGCTCCGGTGATCGCCAGAGCAGCGATCCAAAACAGCCAGATCACCTGCTCGGCCCGCTCCATGTGCAGGTCCAGCCAGTCTTGCCCCATTTCATCGGCCAAACCGCGCACTGGTTTATAGGCCTGCTGGCCCAGCCAGTAGGTCACCAAGCCGCCGAGTGTGCCGATGAGCAGCAGCACCAGCGCGATGCGCCTGTCTGGATCTTTGGTCCATACTAGAGCCAGTCCCATTGCCAGCAAGCCGGACAGCGTTATGAAGATGGGCATGTGGTTGGTCAGCAGGTGCAGATGTGCGGGATCGAGGCCCATGGGCAATGCGGTGGCACTGTGGTTTTCAGAACCGTGCGCCTCTGCCATTGTGGTAGTGGCGACAAGAGGGATGGTCATCAGATATGGATACTTCATGGCATGAGGCATAAACTCCGCCGGTTGACCAACCCCTCAGCATTTCTCACGGATTGCAGCCGCCACACACTTTTTGATGAAATCATGAGGGCTTGAACTCTTGACGGGGTTATACTGCATGAAGACACTTTGAATACGGCACCCAAGGCAGCGTCTGAAATACACACCTCGCCTTGAGGCCATGAAACCAAACCAAACCAAACCAAATCACTATGAAAACGATTGTCACCACCCTCGCCTTGGCCGCCATTTTTGGCCTTGCCGCTCCTGCCACCACACAGGCCGAAGACGCCCATCATGGCGGCGGACATTATTCCTCACACGGCCAGTCCGGCTACAGCCATGGTGGTTATCAGCCCAGCTACGGTTATGGCAGCTATCAGTCGGGCCATTCCGGCTACTACCAACACGGCGGGCAGTCAGGCTACGGCCACGCGCCGTCGCATTCGAGTTACGGCCATGGCTACCAGCCCAATTATGGTCATGGCGGCTACCAGTCCGGCTACGGCCATGGTGGCTATCAGCCCGGCTACGGTCATGCGCCAAGTCACAGCGGCGGCCACATTAGCCTGCCTGGTATTCATTTCAGTTTTGGCGGGCACAGTGCCCGCCACTAGCAGGAGTTGAGTGTGTTGAAGTAGCCCACCGGAGAGGAGTCTCCGGTGGGCTTTTCATTGGCGAAATCAAACCGTTCGTCCTGACAAGGTCACTTTGAGCCAACCACCAGCTTTTTGATGCTCTCGATGCTGTAGGCTTCGCCCGCGAGCTGGTCGCCAATGAAGGCGCGCACCGCCCAGCCATGGTAACGAATGCCGGTGGCTTCCACCGTTTTGAATCTGGCACGCCTGCCGCTGCCTGTTTTTACACTGTGGCGGGGCGTGTAGGTGAAGGTGGCTGGCTTGGTCTTGATCGTAGCGGCCTGGCTCTGCGCGAGTTCCACGGTGTCAACACCTGATGCGTGCTTGACGATTTTTTTAGCCGCCAGGTCGTCCCCAAACAAGGTCCATTCAATCCGAATTTTCTCAGGTCTTTCCAGATGAAACGCGGTGGCTGAGACCTCCATCCAGCGCTGATGCACCTCCTGCACACTGCCTCTGGGGTCGCTGTGCTCGCCTTTGACGGCGACTCGGAGCTTGACGCTGTTGTCCGCCAAGGTTGCGGTCGCCGTAGTGAGCAGGATGAAGACAAAATGCGCTGGGGAGCAACGGCACCGAATCTGGGGATGTGCAGTTTTTGCGGAGTGCGATTTCATGGTTGTGGTGGTTGAAGCAAGCAGATGACAAAGACTCTCCCCGACACCTACGGTATCCTTGTCAAACTCCGCCATGGTGCCAAACCCTCGGCATATTTTTCAACATTGGATTGACGGACAACGGCCAATGGTTGCTTGTTGACTCAATATGAATACTCACCCCCTCTCCTCCAAAATCAGTCTGCGTTTTTTTCTCTCCGTTATCGCGGTGTCAATGCTGGGCCTTTTCCTACCAGCCCTGCATGCTGAGCACGATCACGATCACCTTTTCGTTACCATCGACCGGGATCTAGGCTACGACCCGGATTCCGAAATCCACAAGGTGCAAGTCTCCACTGCCACCCGTTCCTATATTGTCACGCTGCATGGCTTGTTCGCGGCAGTCGCCGACCATGTCGGGAAGCAGGGGCGCATCAGCATCGATAATCGCGACACCTGGACACACTTTGCCATTGTCGGACACAATGCTCCAGCCGCTCGTATTCATACGGTGAAGCGAATTGTGGAATAACCGGCGGTGGGATCAAACCAAGGTGCGTGACACGGCATGGATGGCCTTCAGTCCTTCGCCAAAACGGGCGATGGATTGACGATGCTGCTCCAATTCGCCATAGGGCAGGTAGCGCAGTTTTAAATCAGACACGCGCTGGAAGGCCGGGCGTAGAAGCTGCGCCCGCACTTCGTCTTCACGATTGTCTGGAGCAACGAGGAACAGGCCATGCACGGATTCTCCACCTGCTCCCAGAGCGAGGTCGAGCATCCGCATGATGCCGGAGTAGATTGAGGTGGAATGCTCCACCTCAAACGCAGCAGCCACCGCAGGGCTGTTCTTGTTGAGCCAAAGAACATCAATCAAACGAACCATCTCAATGCCCGCCACAGAGGCGAGCGGTTCAGGCAGGGCTGCCAGACAGCCATCACCGAGCTTCCCACCGCAAAGAGGACGGCTGCGGTCATTGGCGGCGATCCAGACATCAAAGCCAAGCGCGTGGCCCAGCTCACGCAGCCAGCCTTGAATCTCGGTGTGGGTGCGATCTCCCTCCTGTGCAGCGAGTTGTTGTTTGGAAAGGGCGGCGGCTGCCTCCTCGCGAACTTTTTCCATATCGGCCTCCCAAGCAGCCTTGGCAGAGGCTTCGTTGTCCGTCGGCGGCAGTGGGTAGCGCCCACTTCCGACATCAAAGAGAAATCCAGCGATCGCTCCAAGATCATTGGAGAACAGTGGACGGTGCTCATCATTCAGGCGCAGCACACCGCTACGCATGGCAAGGTATTCCTTCCAACTACCCAGTTTCACCCTTGCGCCAGTCAACGCATTGTAGCCTTTAACCATCGCGGTATTGAAGGGCGACACCATCGTTGGATGGATGAAATAGAGCAGATTGGCCACTGCCGGTCCCAGCCCTTTGATCTTCCGGGCATCCAGCGCATGAATGGCCGCCACAATCTCCGCCTCGCAGGTGCAGCAGTCACAGGTGTTGAGGAATCTCCCAAAGGCCCGCTGGTTCTCGTTGTTCTCGTAGATGTCCGGGATGCGAAGTTTCGGTTTCCACAAAAAGGCGTGATCTGCTCCTTTGAAGATTTGCCGTTGTTCCGCGATGGAATGCACCACCGTCTCCAGCGATGAGCCTCGATAGGCGGTGCCAAACGTGCCATGCTCAATATCTGTTACCACGGCAGCCAACCCGCGCCGGATGGAACGAAAATTCTTCAGCCGCTCCTCCCAAAGAAACCAGGTACGATAGGAACTGCCAGCGTCCTCGCGCCAAAGAGTAATCAGGTCTTTTAATGCATCGTTTGAAATCATCAACCAACATCTATAACAGATGTTCGTATGCTTTTACAAGAAGAAGGAATCAAAACCGGAACCCGACCCCGGCACCCCAGCCATACTGATTGTGATACTGGCCCACGAGCGAGAGGTTCTTGTGCACGAGATACGCAGCTCCAACTGTGGTTTCCCAGATGGCTTTGGTGTCATACTGGGCACGGCCATACAGCGAGAACCTGGCGGTGATGGGGAAGACTTTGCTGACGGTGAAGCGGAAGTCACCATCGGTGTCCACGGAGGCTTGTGACTGGATCAGGAAAGGCAGGAGGTAGCGGGTGCCGAACATGCCTCGATTCCGGTTGATGCCGGTGCTCCATTCGTAGCTGGCAAAGGTACTGAGGTTGGAGCTGATGAAGCGGTCATAGTCGATGCCGATTTCGTATTGAGTCTTGCTGCCGTTGCCAATGCGTGACTGCCAGTGGGCCATGAGGCCGTTGCGGTTGTTCTCCCAGGAGGCGGTGCCTTCGGTCATCTGGGACAGCAGGACACCTTCACCGAAGAAGAGCTTCGGATCATGCTCCGACATCATGGCACCCGTCATGAGATGCGGATTCGGCGGGGCATCCTCGTAGTGGACGACGCGGCCCATGCCGATGGCCAGGTGATAGAGGATGTGGCAGTGCATGAACCAGTCGCCCGGCTCATCAGCGGCGAACTCGATGGTATGGCTGGTCATGGGCGGCACGTCCACGGTGTGCTTCATGGGCGATAGACTGCCCGCACTGGTGACGAGGCGGAAGAAATGCCCGTGCAGATGCATGGGATGGTGCATCATCGAATCATTGATGAAGGTGAAACGCACCTTCTCGCCTTGGCGCACTTTGATCATATCCGCCTCAGACAAGGTCTTGCCATCGAGCGTCCAGACAAAGCGAATCATGTCGCCCTGGAGACGGAAGGTGTATTCGCGCAGCGGGCGGGAGTCGGAGATCACGGTGGAACGCAGGGCGCGCAGTTTTTCATACGGGCTGCCGGGCCGCTCCGGGTCATCCATGCCCTGCATTCCGGCCATGGGCGGCATGACCTTCGTGGCGGCGCTGCTTTGCTTCTCGGCGGGCATCGGCATGGTGCTGTGGTCCATGCCTTTCATGTTTGCCATGGCGTCAGGTTTCTTCGTGGACTTGGGTGGTGACATGCCTTTCATGCCTGCCATCGCGCTGTGATCCATCGCGGGTTCGGGGGCAGCCATGTCACCCTCGCCCATGCCTGCCATGCTGCTGTGGTCCATGCCCTTCATGTCGGCTTTGCCTTTCGTGTCAGCTTTGCCTTCCATGTCAGACATGGCGCTCATACCACCCATGTCGCCCATTCCAGCCATCGGCTTATAGACATTGGGCTTCGGCACATCAGGGGCGGCGTGCCGTTCTCCCTGGCCGATAAACAGGCTGCTGTGGCCGGTGCCATCCTGCGAGGTGGCGCGTAGTTCCCAGGCTCCGCCGCGTTGCGGCACCTTCACCAACAGGTCGTAGGTTTCCGCGATGGCGAACAGGAAGCGCCCCGTGGCCACCGGCTGAACATCGGTGCCATCAGCGGCAATGATCTTCATCGGCCCGCCTGCATATTCGAGATGGTAGTAGCTGGCGGCGCTGGCATTGATCAGACGCAGGCGCACTGTTTCACCGGGCTGCGCAGCAAACTCAGCGGCGGGCTTGCCATTGGCGAGAAAGGCGTCATAGCCCACATCGGAAAAATCCATCGGTGGCATTCGATTCATCCAGCGCTTGTTCATCTCCGGCAGCGCGTCGTGCTGGATGGCACCGACGATGCTTTGCGCCGTGCCTTTCTTGATCTGCTGCGTTTCGCGGCCCGCGCGGAGCTGCGCCAGCACGTCATAGGGGCTTTCGTTGGTCCAGTCGGAGAGCACCACCACGAGGTCATGGTCCGTTTTGATCCGCTCGCCGCCTTTGGGGGTGATGGCGATGCTGCCATAAACGCCGAGCTGCTCCTGCAAGCCGCTGTGGGAGTGATACCAAAACGTGCCGCCATGCCGCAGACGGAAACGGAACTCGCGCGTCTCGCCGGGTGTGATCGGTGCCATGTTCACATGCGGCACACCGTCCTGATCGTTCGGCAGCAGGATGCCGTGCCAGTGAATGGAGGTGTCTTCATTGAGCTTGTTATTCACCCGGATGACGGCATCATCTCCCTCGGTGAAGCGTAGCGTCGGGCCGGGGATGCCGCCATTGATCGCCATGGCCGGACGCTCTTTGCCGCCATAGTTCACGGTTATTGCCGAGATGGTGAGATCATAGTTCACCGTGCGGGCCTGAGCCGTGGGGGAAATCCCCAGCAAGCAAAGCAGTAGGGATGGAAGCAGTAGTTTAGTTTTCATCTGTGGAGTTCTTGAGTTGTTGTTTGAGAAATTACTCTGGCAAGTCCAGCCGTGCCACGCCGATGCGGTTGTCAGCCATGCCATAGTAAATATCGAAGCAGCCCGGCAAACCGAGGTCATTCCGCCGGTCAATCGCGGTCGGAAACACGACATTGGGCACGATGCCCTCGCGTTCTTTGCGCAGCTCAGGCGTCAAGACCGGTTCTGGTGAGCGATAGCGGATCAGATGCGGATGTTTCTCATCCAGCAAGAGAAGCCCTGCGGAGTAACTCAGCCTGCGGCCCGCATCCGATTCGTTCGATGCCTCACACACGCCGTGATAGAGGAACAGCCAGCCTTGCGGAGTCAGGATCGGCGGAGTGCCACCGCCGATTTTTAATTGCTCCCAAGCGGCAACCGGACACGCCAGCCGCCGGTGCGAATCGAAGTGGCAGAGGTGGTGGTGTTTGGTGCAGACCTCATTGACCAAAGAGTGATAGGAAATCCAGATGCTCTCGCGAAGGATGTCCATCACGCGAGGATAGCCGCAGCGAAGTGTTTCGTCCGGCCCCGTGCCTGGGAAGAGCGGACGATGGATCAGCGCCATGGCGGGTCGTCCGTCTGGATCGGAGATGGCGACGGGAAAGAGCAAGGCGTCTTTGTTGGGGACATCATTGAAGTCCACGCCTTCATACGGCATGAAGATGGCCATCCCCATTCGCTCCCAGTGAAACAAATCATCCGACATGGCGAGAGCGATGCGTGGTCCCCGAGATGAGAGCGCCGTATAAGTCATCACATACCGATCCAGCGGCTCGATGAATGTGATGCGCGGGTCTTCGCAACCGCCTCCATCGGGCCGCAGTTCGTAATCGGCCTCTGGCTCCAGCGCGATGCCCAGTCGATCAACGCCCACCGGGTCACCGGCCTCATTGAAGCGCACGCGCGAGATGCCAATGCGCGAGTAATTACCCTGCGCCACCAGCCGTGGAAAAAGATAGAGCTGCCCGTCGCGACCGCGCGCCGATGCTGGATTCAACACGCCGCCTGCCTCCAGCGGATTGCCTGGCTCTGGCTCCATCACGACACCGAGTCGCCGCAACTGGAAGGGGGCGCTCGCGATGTCTGGTTCAGTGTGTGGTTTCATCGCAACGGTCATAGCTTCACTCTCCTTAACCGCAGCGCATTGGTGATGACAGACACGGAACTCAGGCTCATCGCGGCTCCGGCAAGCATGGGGCTGAGCAGCAGGCCGAAGAAGGGATACAACACACCCGCCGCCACGGGAATACCGAGGGCATTGTAGAGAAAAGCGAAAAAGAGATTCTGCCGGATGTTGCGCATGGTGGCGCGGCTGAGGCGGATGGCTTTGGCAATGCCGCGCAGGTCGCCTTTGACCAGCGTCACGCCTGCGCTTTGCATGGCGACATCGGTGCCGGTGCCCATGGCGATGCCGACTTCCGCTTCGCTCAACGCGGGTGCGTCGTTGATGCCGTCGCCAGCCATCGCGACGTGTTTGCCTTCCTCGCGCAGCTTCTTCACATGGGCGACTTTTCCGGCGGGTTCGATCTCGGCTTCCACCGCATCAAGACCGAGTTGCTTCGCCACCACAGCGGCGGTGCGGCGGTTGTCGCCGGTGAGCATGACGATTTTTAGCCCCAACGCTTGAAGATCACGGATGGCTTCGGGGGTGGTGGATTTGATGGGGTCGGCGACGGCGAGGACTCCCGCCGGTTTCCCATCAATGGCGACAAACATCGCGGTCTTGCCTTCTTCCTGAAGTTTCACCGCCGAGGCTTCAATCGCCTCCAAGCCGGTGACCTTTTCGTTGCGCAAGAAATCCGGTTTGCCGATCATCACCATCCGCCCCTTGATGATACCAACAACACCACCGGCAGTGACTGAACGAAAATTTTTCACAGGCTCGAGAGCGACACCACGATCTTTTGCGCCCTGCACAACTGCGGCAGCAAGCGGGTGCTCGCTGTTTTGCTCCAGTGAGGCGGCGAAACGCAGGAATTCCTCCGGGTCGAACTCACTGGCGGGATGAACATCCATGAGCCGAGGTCTGCCCTGCGTAAGAGTTCCCGTTTTATCCACGACTAACGTGGTGACTTTCTCCAACCGTTCCAGTGCCTCGGCGTTCTTCACGAGCACACCTTCCTGTGCACCACGTCCGACACCGACCATGATGGACATGGGCGTTGCCAAGCCCAGCGCGCACGGGCAGGCAATGATGAGCACGGCAACCGCGTTCACGATAGCGTGTGCAAGCCCTGGTTCAGGCCCAAGCCACATCCATAGCAAGAAGGTGAGCGCCGAAACGGCCAAGACCACAGGCACGAAGATGCCTGCGACTTTGTCCGCGAGACCTTGAATGGGCGCGCGGCTGCGTTGCGCTTCGGCCACCATGTTCACGATCTGCCCGAGCAACGTGTCACCGCCGACTCGATCGGCGCGCATGACGAAACTACCGGGACCATTGACGGTGCCACCCGTCACCTTATCGCCGGCCTTCTTCTCCACTGGCAGCGGTTCGCCAGTGATCATGGACTCCTCCACGTTAGAGTGACCTTCGACCACCGTGCCGTCCACAGGCACCTTGTCACCTGGCACCACGCGCAACAAGTCGCCGACTTTGACTTGATCGAGCGGGACTTCTTTATCACCGCCTGCCACGACCTGTCGTGCCGTCGGCGGCGCGAGGTTAAGCAACGCTTTGATAGCGCTTCCCGTGCGGCTGCGGGCGCGGAGTTCGAGCACCTGACCGAGCAACACGAGCACGATGATCACGGCAGCAGCCTCGAAATAGATGCCCACTTTGCCGTGGAGTTGCATCGACTCGGGAAACACCGATGGCGCGAGCATGGCCACCACACTGAAGGCATAAGCGGCACCCACACCCAGCATGATGAGCGTCCACATATTGAAGTGGAGTGTGATCAACGAGCGCCATCCCCTGCGGAAAAATGGTGCGCCGGCCCACAGCACGACCGGTGTGCTGAGGATGAACTGCGTCCAACGGGACGCAGTGCCCATGATCCAATGCGGTGCGCCAGGAAAAAGATGCGCCATCGCGAGCAGAAACACGGGAAGCGAGAGCAGCGCGCCAATCCACATGCGCCGCGTCATGTCAATGAGTTCGCTGTCATCTTCTTCTGCCGAAGCCGTGCCTGCTTTGGGCACGAGAGTCATGCCGCACTTCGGGCAATCGCCAGGATGATTCTGCTCGATCTCCGGGTGCATCGGGCAGGTGTAGATCGTTGTCACCGCCGCCTTCCAAGCCGGATTGCGCTCCAGCGCCATGCCGCATTTGGGACAATCACCGGGCTTGTCCGACTCCACGCCCGGACACATGGGGCAAAAGTATTTTGCGCTGGATGATGGCCTCACATCCCCATCACGATGATGATCGTGACCGCCGCAGCAATCGTGCTTCTCAGCAGGTGTTTGATTAGTTGACTCGTTTTTCATGGCCGTGAGTTGTGGTTGTTGTAGGATGAGTTTAGCAAATATGGGCTAAGCGGTCCACCATTGGCCGTCATCTGCCAGCAATTGGTCAGCATTGGATGGCCCCCATGTTCCTGGAGCATAGATCGGCAGGTGTTTCCTCGGATTGCTAGCCCAGGTGCTGAGAATGGGATCAGCAATCTTCCACGCCGCTTCAACCATGTCAGAGCGATGAAAGAGAGTCCCATCTCCCGTGATCGCATCGTAGAGCAGCTTTTCGTAACCCGTCGTGGGTGGAGTTTTGCCAAACTGCGAATAATCGAAGTCGAGAGTCACGGCTTGTGTATGGATGGTTGGCCCCGGAGTCTTGGCGCGCATTTGCAGCGTGATGCCCTCTTCTGGCTGAATGTGCATGATGAGCAAGTTGGGGCCTAGCGGAGAGCATTCCGTGCCGCCAAATAGCGACAGCGGTGGACTCTTGAAGTGGACGACGATCTCGGTGACGCGCCGGGCAAGTCGTTTTCCGGTTCGAAGGTAAAACGGCACGCCCGCCCAGCGCCAGTTGTCGATCCAGAGTTTGGCTGCGGCGAAGGTTTCGACCGTTGACCCTAGCGAGACACCTGGCTCTTCAGCATACCCGTCAATCGGCTTTCCGGCGATCTCGCCCGGCCCATACTGGCCCCGCACCGTGTCGCGCATGACATCCTCCGGCTTGGGAATGCGAATGGCTTCGAGCAACTTGGCTTTTTCATTGCGCACAGCCTCTCCCGACAGCGAGGCCGGAGGCTCCATCGTGATGAGGGCCAGCAGCATCAGCATGTGCGTCTGCATCATGTCGCGAAATGCGCCAGCAGTTTCATAAAAGGCCGCACGGCCTTCGATTCCAATCGACTCCGCCGCTGTGATCTCCACATGATCAATGAACGTGCGGTTCCAGACCGGCTCGATCATGCTGTTGCCGAGGCGGAACACGAGGAGATTCTGTGCGGTCTCTTTGCCGAGGTAGTGGTCGATGCGAAAGATTTGAGATTCGGCCAGAGATGCGGAGAGCGTGGCATTCAGCTCACGGGCGGAGGCCAGATCATGCCCGAACGGCTTCTCAACCACGAGCCGTCGCCAAACCGGCGGTGCCTCATGCAGCAGGCCATCCGCGTGAAGTTGCTGGGTGATGGTCGCGAAGGAACTGGGCGGCACGGAGAGGTAGAAAAGCGCGTTGCCTCCTGTGCAGTGTGTTTTTTCTGCCTCCGCCATCATCGTGCTCAGCTGATGATAGGTTTCCGGGGCGGAGTAGGAACCGCTGCAATAGTAGAGCTTCCGTTCGATGTTCGTCCACAGGGTCGAATCAACATTCTGCGCGGCAATCTCAGACACTCCGTTGCGCATTTGCTGTCTGAAATCCTCGTCGGACCATTTTCTTCGCCCGACCCCGATGATGGTGAAATCCTCTGTCAGCAGTCCGCCAGCGGCGAGATTGCAGAGTGCGGGCAACAGCTTGCGCTTCGTCAGATCACCGGACGCACCAAAGATCACGATGACACACGGCCCGGCACGCTGGGAGGCAGCCGTGGCGTTCAAGAATTGCTGGAGGCAATCGTCGCCGCAGAAAAAGTGTGTCTCGCCATCGCGCTCGGCATGAAGAGCGGTGGCGGGATTGACGGTCATGCCGCAGATGGGATCTTTTTTCATGAGCGGTGTCATGGTCAGTGGTGTTTGTAAAAGCCCGAGCCTTTGATGTCATTCCACGAGGTGGTCTGGTGGCAGAGGAAGCACTGGCTGACCTCAGCCTTCTCCATGCGGGCGAATTTCATCGAGATCATTTTGAAGTGCATCATGTAGTGGCTTGGCGGGGCTTGATGGCACTGCGCGCAGGACTGCGACGCGGATGAGGGATGACGAAATTCCGGGACTGTCCATTTCGCCGTGCCGTGGCATTGCGCGCAGTCGTTGCCAAAGAGGCCGAAGTGCCGGTCCTTGGTCTGATGGCAGCTTGCGCAGTTTAGCTGTGACTCTGCGGGTTTGAGATGCGGGGTAAGCGGCGATCCTTTGCTTTGTGCAAGCCAGGCGACGAGGGCAGCGCGCGATGCATCTTGCGATGGCGTCGTGGTTTGAATTTGCCGCAGGCCGATCTGAGCCAGGGCTACATGATCCATCTTCGTGTTGCTCGCGACACGCCCCTGGTGCTCGCCATGACAGGATGCGCACTCGCCAATATCGGCATGGAAGGCGCTGGGCTGGCGCTGGAGGACGGAGATGTTATCGGCGTGGCAGACGATGCATCTGCTTGCTTCGACACCCTTGACGGACGTATGGCATGCCGCGCAATTCTGTTCGAGAAAAGCATGCGACTGCGACAGTTCGCCAGGCAGGACCGCATGCTGCCAAAAGGCAGTCGAAAGGAGGATGTCCGCCGATTTACTGCGATGCCTGGAAGGTAACAGATAGAATGCCAGTGCGAGTGTCGCGAGCAAGACTATTGCCAACAGAAAGTATGTGCGTAATTTCATGATAACCACCTCAATCCGAAATGAATTCCCGCCCAGATGTGCAGGCCCAGCAGCACATAGAGGAGGATGGAGAGAACGATGTGCGCCACCAGAGAGCGGGCGAACCAGCGTTTGAAGAATTCGTCCGTGCGGATCGCGAATTCGAGGTCCGCGACGGATTCGGCGAGGCGCGCGACTTCACCCGCAGGGCCAGTGGTGCTGGACAAATCAATCCCAAACGACGCCAGACCCGCAGCGAGGAGGGGCGATTTCGGAAGGGATTTCGCTTCTGCCGGGGAGTTTTCCAGCACTCCCCACGCGCTGTCGAGATCGCCGCGTGCCGTCTGGAGCAGGAGCAGCTTGTCCTTGATGTCATGCGTGACGTAGGTGGTCAGATAGCGCAGCACGTAGCCACTGACGACGACGAGCAGCATCACGGCGGTCAGCGTGATGCCGAGCCAACTGTTGAACTTGTGGCCGGTGTGAATGATTGCGAGCAAAGGGCCGAAGATGCCGGCATAGACATGCCAGGTCATCAGCGTCTGTAGCGAGACGCGCTTGGAGACGCGGTCGCGGAGCCAGGGGATGCGTTTGACGAACGGATAGGCGAGCGGGATGAGCATCAGCACCGCGCCCGCGATCCCGAATGCAGATCCGAGTGCGCTCCCGGCAAAGCTCGGTGAGGTGTGGAAAAGAAAGCCGAGCCAGGCCAGCAGCAGAAGGCTGAGGACGCCGGAGAGGATGATGCGTTCACGTTCTTTCATAAGCTATGCCTCCACGGTGACTGGCGTCTTGGGTTTTGCCTGGCAGGCGAGAATGATGCCGCTGGCCTTATCGTCGTCATCAAGGGAGTCCTGCACCTCCTGATCCACCTCGCCTTCAGTCATCTTCACCTTGCAGACACCGCAGGTGCCGACGCGGCAGGAGAACTGGATTCCGATGCCGAGATCCTCGGACAGTTCTAACACAGTCTGACCGGCATGAATTTTCGCCGACTTGTTATTCTTTGAAAATGTCACCAGCGGGCCGGCTGCTTCGGCAGAAGGTTTGGCGGTGGTTCCCGCTGGAGCCGGGGTCGGCTTGGGGGCGCCGAAGGCTTCGGTCTTCACCTGCTCCTTGGGCACTCCCATTTCAGCGAGGAGCGCTTTCGTGGCGTCCATCATCGGGATCGGGCCGCAGAGGTGAATTCTCCGCGAAGTAAGCTCGGGAACAGACTCCGTGAGTAATTCCTCGGTCAGATGTCCGCGCGGGCCTTTCCAGTCCGCCCCCTCAGCACGGGTCATGGTGATAGTAACGTGCAGCTTGGGATTGCGACGCTCAAGCTCGGCGATTTCTTCCGCCAGAATATAGTCGGCCGGCGTGCGGCATACATAGATGAAGTAGATGTCACCGGGCCATGACTGCTCGGTGAGATAGCGACTAATGCTCACCATCGGCGTGATGCCGACGCCGCCGGAAATGAGGACGATGCTGTCCGCCTCTTTTCCGGTGAAAGTAAATGTTCCAACCGGACCGCCCGCTTCGATCAGGTCGCCTTCCCTGAGCAGGTCAACGATGTGCCGGGAGACCGCGCCGCGTGGCTCACGCCGCACGGTCAGGTCGAGGTATTCGCGCTGGTTTGGCGAGGATGAAATGGAGTAGGAGCGATTCATCCTCCCGCCGCCAATCCAGAACGCGACGTTGAGGAACTGACCGGGCACAAAGGTGAACGGGAGGAAGCGCTCGCCGGATGCAGGCTGGAGACGAATCGTTTTCACGGTTGGTGTTTCTTTGATGATACTCCCCACTCGTAGCTGCCCCCGCCAGTTCTTGGTCATGGGCGGCGATGATTCCGCCTCCGCACCGGCTGACGGTGTGTCTTTGTCATGGGCTGCCGACGACGCGGCTGATTTGGAAGTTTTTTTGTTCATTCCGATGTTACCTCCATCATTCAGCCGCCGGTTTGTTCGCAGCAGCAGCAGGTTTTTCGCTGGCCGCAGGTTTCCCTCCGGCAAGCTCCGGGGCCGATCCTGGTGGCGGGGGGCCTTTGCCCGCCTCGATGCGACCAAAGAGCGCGGCTGCGCGGCGCATCTTCAGGAAATACAGCACGAACATGGCGACCGCGAAGGCGACGAGCAGCACCATCGTGAAGAGGTGAAAGGGCGTGACTCCAAAGACCTCCTCCGGCGTCGAGATGACGACCGGCGAAAGACTCATCTCCTGCTTGAACCACGCCAGAGCCACCTCGTGCGGAGCACGTCCTTCCGCCAGTGCTCTGCGCGCGGCGATGCCGCTCTCAATCTGCGCGATGCCTTCGCGCATTTGGGTCGTTGCCCCATGCATCAGGGCGTAGTCGCCGGACTGCGCACCTGTGTTGAGCGTGTCAAGCGCCTGTCCCATCAAGACACTGCCCGTCTGCATCCGCTCAGCGGCTTGCTCCTCGACTTGCCTCCGGTGCTCGGGCGAAAGCTCCGGCAAAGCCATGAGCGTCGGATAGAGCTCCTTCGGCGGCGGCGCGCCCATGTTCTTCATCATGTCGCCCATGCCACCCATCATGCCGCCCATTCCACCGGCCGGTCCCGCACCTGCAGGCGGCCCTATACCCCCTGGACCGGCACCGCCGCCCCCAGGGTGATGGCTCGCGTGTTCTGCCGCCGACATCTGCGCCTGCGCAACAGTTGCCGTCAGAAGACCTGCCAGGATAAAGAGTAAACAGGAGAACAAGGTGAGGTATCGCCGGTGCATGGTTGGATGGGTCTTCATAGAGGTGAGCGGAAGGTGTTTGAGGCGAAATTCAGCAATCGCAGGGCTTGCTTTCTGGCCCGCAGCAACAGGATTCAGGTTTGCAGGCGCATTCGTAGTTCGGTGATTGGAAGCGCTGTAAAAGTCGCTTGATGAGCTGCTGCGGATCTGAGTCAAAGATGACCTCGGAACCCGTCTGCTTGCCGAGGCTGTCATATGGATTCATTCAGTTGGTGCTCTTAGATCTCCTGGGAGAGTATGCATCGAAGGTCATGCCATAGAATGGCTCGGTCATTTCCCGCCCTTCTTTTCATAGTCTTCAAGCCACTTTTTCCGGGCCTCCAGGTTTTCCCTCAGTCTGAAGAGCCTGTCCTGTTCCGCACTTAGTTGTGAGTGTTTGAGAGTGATCATCTGAATATCGCGCTGAAGATCGCCCATCAGATCGCTAACGGCCTCTCCGAGGTTTTTTGCCGCCTCGTGGCCGACTGCCGTGGTGTCAGGTTCCTCCGCCACGAGCAGCTCATCCACCTGGGACCGACGCCTGTTGAGCATGGTCAGATGGGTGTCGAGTTCGGATTTGAGTACTCCTTGCTCGATCACGGACAAGTTCTTGTTCTCCAGATCATGACGCAATCCACTGATTAGTGACTCGCAACGAACGATGGACTTCTCCAACGCGGCTTTGACTTCGGCCCGCTGCTTCTTGTCCGTTGAGCGGTCCTTTAGGTTTTGGCGCCATTCATCGTTGGTTTCGATCCCATCCCAATAGCCGCCGGAGTTTGATCCTGTTACGCTCACGTACCTCTGCACGTCTTTGTCCTTGGTGAAGGATTTAGAAAGCTCCAGCATTTGCTCGATGTGCATTTCCACATGCTCGTCGAAGTGATGGATCTCATGTTCAATGATCGACGGAGGAATTCCGGACTTTCCTTCACGCAGTCCACGTTCCAGCGCCAGTCGCCTCGTTTGAAAATCCTCAATGGCCTTCTCCAATCCCTTGATCATCTCAATCTTCACGTTGCCGACATTGAAGCCGGACTGAACGGAGTCTTTGACTGCCGCCAAGTGCCCGACCATGCGCCCGAGCCGCTCATCCACGCGCTTGTGAAGCTGGAGAATATCATTGCCAATCTCGGCGATCTGGGCTGTTCTTTCTTTAATGCGACCTTCGATAATCGGAATGGTGCGCTTGCGTGCTTCAAGATCGATCTCGGATTCCTGAGCCATGGAGGCTCCGAGCAATGCTCCTGCGATTGCCATTGTGAGTGTTAGTTCCTTTTTCATGGTGGTGTGAGGTTAGTGCTTAGAAAATGTTTAGTCTGTCAGGAGCGTGCGGAGTGTCTGTGCCAATGTCGCCTTGGTCATGCAGATTGAAGAATTCACCTCGCTTTCTCAGGTTGATTTGCTGCTGTTATCCCCACTTGAAAATCACACCCTTGCCATCCCTCATGCCACAAGAAGGTGAAGATGATGCATCCACCGGAATTGAGGTGTTCCGATGGCAAATCAGTGAACCAGCAACCGAATCCCGCGTCACGCATTTCCAGGTCGTTGGCCGTCATCCAGCCATCGAAACTCCAGTGAACGGTCGCCGCTTTGTCGGTGATTAGGCGAAGCGTTTTACCGGGAGCAATCTTCTGCGGTTGGTGGGCGAGCGTCCACATTTCAATCGTGCTGTCGGCCTCGCCTTTGGCGTAGCGCTGATAAACGGGCTCAATACGGTCGAAACAGACCCCATCCTTGTGACTGCGCACCAGGCTCACATACTCCGCGTGCGACCAGCACAACGGCATGGCCGCGCCTGTGGGCTGACCTCGCTTCATGTTTCGGTCCGGTAAATCATCGGCGTCCCAGAGTTGTTCCGGTAACATGCCGCCCTCGTTGGCGAAGTTTTCCATCGCTTCGATGAACGGCAACGGATCGCGTGCGGCAGCCAGTTCATAGTGACCACGTTCGCCTGTAAGAATCGGCCAGCAGCGACCAACACCCGTCCCATCATAGGCGCTGCCATCGGATTTCTCGCCGTAGCCATCGTGATTGTAGCGCCGCCAGCTCGGGCCTTGTGGCAATTCGCGTTTGAGCACCTGGTCAATCACCGCAATGGAATCCAGGATGAGCGGATCTTCCGCAGCACGAACTCCCAGCCGGACAAGGTGGATAAAATCACCGCCCACGATGTTCCGTGCTTTATGCTTGCCACCACCGTTGGCGATAAACATCTCCCCGTGATCTGGGTCAGGTGCAGCCACTGGCTGTTTTGGATCGGCGGGCGTGATGCGGACGTAGTGTCGTGGTTTGCCCGGCACGAGTTCGCCGAGACTGGTGACCATCCATTCCTCCAGATGCGCTGAAAGCCAATCCGAGTAATCGAGCAGGAAGTCCGTCGCGAGTTTGTCCTTCCTGCCACGCGCAAATTCCGCTGCGCACACCACGCTTGCGATGATGGTCGCCAGTGTCGAAGGCGAATACCCGGAATTCTCCTCCCAACGTTCCTGTGTCGTCACGGGTCCGTTCAGGATCAAATAGCGAACCGCCCGCGACACCAGCGTCCATGGATCAAAGTCCCGGAGTGCCCCAGCCCGCTGCAATCGCCACGCGAGCAGGATCGGCACGGCTACTTCATCCAGTTGAATTCCTTTCCAGTAAGCCTCGCCGCTGATCGAACTGTTTTGTGGCAGGCTGCCATCGGCTTTCTGCACGCACGCCAGCCAGATCAGCGCGCGCAGCGGCGACTCCGTATGCCCACAGGCCAGCAGCGCCGTGGCGGTCTGCACCATGTCGCGTGTCCAGACCAGATGATACCCGCCGCGATCCATATCATTCTTCGTATCGCCCCAGGGAATGCTCAACGATGCCACGAACGCACCTTGGAAAATTTTGTCTTCGTGCGCGAGCAAGAGGCATTGGCTCAAGCGCATCATGGCACCGCCGTCCTTGGTGTGAGCGCTCAAATCAACCTTAGGGCGAGCACGTTGCCATTGACTGACATACTTCTCGCGCTGGTCGGCAAAAGGAGTGGCGAACGCTTGCAGAAGGTGGGCGCAAGCGCTGTGCGGAGTGTGCCCGAAGCCCACACCCAGGGTGAATTGCATTCCTTCTGATAAATCAATCTCCCCGATCAACGCGATGTTGCCGTCCACAGCCTCGTTGAATTCCCAATCCATTTTGAAGTTCTGCAAGTCCTGCCAGCCATCGCTGAAACCCACATAGCCAACGGAGCGCCGCATGAAATCAGGCGTGCAGCCAAACGACAGATCAATGTCCTCGCGTTGCGCCTCGATGAGCTTTCTACCACCCACGCCACATAGGTGAGCCGAGTTGTTCTTGCCCGTGCCCTTCATGTGCGGGGCGAGCAGTGCATAGAGTCGCAGCTTGCCATGCAGCTTCTCGTCCAGAATTTCCAGCCTCGTGTGCATCAACAAAACCGAGGAGTGCGGGTCAACGACGATTTCTTTGATGAGCCGATAGCGGCCCTCGCGGTCGGAGTTAGTCAGCCGATATAACAACGCATTTTGCTCCGGGTATTCCGTCTCGTGAACCAAGTCGCACTTCTCCTCGTGGCAGAAGGTCTCGCCGTCTGTGATGAGAAACTGCAAGTCGCGAGTGTTGGGCGAATCCACATGAGGAAAGTAAATTTCGTTGATGATGCCGTGACTGAGCGTGAACCAGACGCAGGATGCGTTGTGATAGGCAGTGCCAATGCCATCCTTGGCGCTGGAGGTCCAGCGCGGCTCAATTCCTGGCGCACCAAAGGCCAGGCTTTGTGCGGGCGTATTCATTTTCGATCCGGTTGCTCCCTTTCTGGCCGAGCCTCGTCATGGTTTGTTGGCGCTTTACGATCAGGCTGCGAATGGCCGCCGCCACAGCAGCCACCACCGTTGCGCATCATGAAAAAAAACATTAGGCCGATAGCGGCCAGGGGTAGCAGTGAAGTCCAGTCCATAAAATGATCCTTTCGTTATAGGGTTAGGCTCAATTAGCGCGGTGCTCACATGTAAGGACAGTGAATGCCCACGGCTTCCCACAGCTTATGCGGCAGCGGGGCGAGGATGAGGGCGAGGATGGCGAAAGCCGCGTAGCCCAGGCAGCGGCGCGATGGCGACAGCGGTGTCAAATCGTCCAGCGGCGGCGCAGCACGGCCCGCAATGAAAAAGACGATGAGCGCCCACGTCAGCAGCCCCGGCCACACGAATAGCCCGAGCAGCAGCAGCGTCCACATGGCGACACTGCCAATGGTATCGCCTGCGCGGCGTCCGAACATTGCATGGGCGATGTGACCGCCATCAAGCTGGCCGATGGGGAGCAGATTGAGCGCCGTAACCATGAGGCCAAGCCAGCCGGCAAAGGCCAGCGGACTGAGTTGCAGCACATGACCATCGAGCAGCTCAGTGCCGAGCGAGAGTTTTGCCAGAAAGGCGAGCAGTACCGACGAGCCGATGGAAGTACCGCCATGCATCATGCCTGCCACCGGTTCAGCAACGGCCACGATGACTGACGAGCGCAACCCGATCAACAGTGCCGGGATGGCGATGGCAAGCCCAGCCAGCGGCCCGGCGACAGCAACATCGAAGAGCGCGCGGCGATTCTCCGCAGGGGAACGCATCTCAATGAAAGCGCCGAACGTGCCCAGCGCGAACGGCACCGGAATAAAGTAAGGCAGCGAGACACGGATGCGATGATGCCGCGCCATGAAGTAGTGCCCCAATTCGTGAACGAGGAGAATCAACATCAACCCGAGTGCGTAAGGCAGACCAACAGCGAATCGTCCCGGCTCGCGGAGCAAATCAACGCCTTGGTGCGCCGCTCCTGCCCAGGTGGTGGTGGCAATGGTGAGAGCAAACAACAACCCATTCACCCACGGCCTCGCGCGCTGCTCCGTCACAGCCCTCTCGACTGGCTCGGGCGCAAGCAGGATCGCTGCGCCGAACTGCTCATCACACTGTAGCAGCGGGGTGGAGTTGGCACCGAGCGCGTGCTTGAGTTTGGCGTAAACAGAGGCGGCTGGCTCACGCAGCCGACCACGAAAAACCCGCACGCCGTTGTCTTCCTCGGCGAAACGAACGTCCATCACCTCTTTGACCGCCGCAGGCTGTTCTTCAGCGGCCAAGAGACGCGCAGTAGCCTCCGGCTCACTTTCCTCCGTGGTTCCGATGAGCATTGAGAGCATCCAGAAGCAGAGCAGCAGACCCATCCAAAAGAACATGCCACCGTGCATCATTCCTCCGCCCGGCAGGAGGAAAAGAATGATGAGCGGGAGCAGGATGGCGAGAATCAAAAGGAGCTGCATTCCCGCATCGCGTTTGGCGGTTTGTGCAGCGGGTGTTTCGGAAGTGGTTTTCATGTTATAGAGATTGTTTGATGGAGTCATGGGACACGGACAGAAGCTGCGAGAAGCGTAACCTTCGAGACATAGGCACGGCTAAAGAACGGTTGGTGATAGATGACTTCGACTTTGGCCCCTCGCTTGAGAATCGCGGCGTCCACCACCTGCATGTTCGCCACGAATGTCGTCAGATTGTTCCAAACGAAACTGAGCGGCACGCCTGTATCGGTTTGCAGAATCTCGGCCTCCCGCATCTGAACATTTGTCTTCTGAACGATTCCGGAAATGTGGCGGCCCCTCGGAGTCCTTGCCGTAGCCAGCGAAGGAATACCCACCACAAAGGCGAGAGCTAAAACGAAAATATGGCGGCGCATCATCATGGGATTTTTGTCGTGGTTTCAGCGAGTGCGGCGCATGACCTCAGCTCTCCGCGCTGCGCTTGTGCCATAAGTTTCGATTCGTCCTTCTCAACCGGCCGCTCCCCCTTCATCTCCATCGAGAGGAAGAAGTTCAGCCCCGTGCGGATCACTGCGACCACGCCGAGTTTGCCGATCTGATCCCAATCCGGCGAAATTGCGGTTCCGAGAATGTCAGCCCCAAGTTCAAACTCCAATGCCAACGCGAGATGCCGCGCGAGAATCAGCCGGGTCGTGGTGAACTCAGCCGACTTGCTTGCTGCAAGAGTGCGGATGAGATGCACAATCGCCATGCATACACCAAGCGTCACCAGTCCAGCGCCGAATACCTCAACACCGAGCTTCAACCAACGCACGATGACGATGATGGAGGCTTCAATGGTGTCCGGTGTAAAGTGCATGACCTTTTGATCCGCTTGCTCATCCCACTTCCAACACACGGTTCATGGTTCCAAAATCGTTGGGGACACACTTCGGACAGCCACGATGCGCACTTTCACATCCTGGTTCGCAGCACCATTGGCCGTCCACAATGAACTTGAATTCATGGTGCCCAGCCGGGAGTTTCAAAGAAACCTTCCAGGTGCCCGAATCGTCCTTTATCAGAGGCGTTGTGTCTGGCCGCCAGTCATTGAAAGTGCCGGCTACGAACACGGCTTGCGCCTTGGGCGCGTGGCAGGAGAAATCGACGGGTTTGAGTTCTTCATCTGTGCCTTCGTCATGGGTTTTCATTTTTTTGCGTTGGTTGTGTTGTGTTTTCATATGTCCTGTTCGCGATGCTGCTGGAACCTGGGTGTGATCAGTCAAAAATGGTTCACGGTGACGCTGCCTCCTGCATGATCTTGATCAGTGTGGCCTCTACTTCCCGAGCCACTCCTTCGAGCTGTGGCACATTGAAATTCTCCAACAGGGCCGTTGGCTTCAACGTTGCCAGAATGGTCCTGCCGTCCGCCTCGTAAACGGAAATCCGGCAGGGCAGCGCGGTGGAGACACTCATGTTTTCATCGAGCACCCTCTTCGCCTGCTGCGGCTGGCAGACCTCGAAGATCAGGCATTCATGGTCGAACTCGACGCCCTTCTTCCACATGGACTCCTTGAGATCGTGAATGTGCATGACGCCAAAGTGATTGGCGTCAACGGCAGTCTGCAAAGCCGCCGCGGTTTCACGCACGGTTTTGTTGGTGGGCAAAGTGATCAACATGAGATTGCTTTCCTGGTTTGGAGTTCGCCTTGCAGCAGCACCGGGCGCTGAGTCATTTTTTTGATAGCTTGCCTATGACGACGACCAGCAGAACCACGATGACGATGCCGATCACCGGCAAAACCCAAGCACCTCCGCCCGTCGATCCACCCATCCAGCCGTCCGACCAGCCATGCATCCATCCGTCTGTGTGGTTCTGATTCATGATAAGGTTCCTTTGGGGTGTTGCTTGTTCACATGTCCTTCATCGGGGCCATCGCAGGCGCGGGTGCGGCCATGCCCGCCGCAGGCATCGCAGGCGCGGGCGGCGCGAAGCCAGTGAGGCTTTGGCGCTGCGCGTCGGTGAGAAGCTTGCTCGCGTCGCCCACGGCGCGGATGAAGGCGAGGCGCTCATCGGCGGTGAGCTTGCCAATCTCAGCGAGCTTCGCCTCGATCTTTGCGGCGTCCGGCTGATCGGCAGCGGTGAGCATCCATAATTCCTGCTCGGCCTGCTCTTTCGCGCGATCCGCCGTGCTCTTGGCGAGCAGCGCTTGTTCCTTGGCTTTGTTGAGTCCGGCCGTCTGTTCGGTCGTGAGCGCGATGTGCTGCGGGTGGTCGAGGAAGAAGCCCGTCGCGCCGAGATGGTAAAGGTGCGACGCACCGGGGAAGCCTGGCAGTGCGGACTGTGGCATGGCTGCTGCGCCGCCCATTCCACCCATGCCCATCATTCCGGCCATCTCCATCTTGTCCATCGCCATCATGCCCATGCCACCGCCGCTCATCGGGGCTGCGGGTGCTGCGGCTGGCATTGCGCCACCGCCGCCCATCTTCATCATGTCCATGTCCATCATGCCCATGCCACCGCCAGCAGGCATCGGTGCTGCCGCTGGCATGGCACCACCGCCCATGGGCATCATTTTGTCCATCATGCCCATCATCTTATCCATCATGCCCATCATCCCGCCCATCTTCATCATGTCCATTCCCATGGCCATGCCACCACTGGCCATGGCCGCTGCGGGTGCGGGAGCCGTTGAACTGCCCATGCTCGCCATTGCAGATCCCGTCCCACTTGCCGGGCTGCTCATGCCAGCCATCGGCGCTCCGGCACCGCTCATGCCCGGCATGGCGCTGGCGGTTGTCGGTGCAGGAGCGTTCTTTCCGAGTGAAGATTCAAGTTGGGCGATCTTTGCCTGCAACTCTGAAAGTTTCTGATTGAACGCGGGATCGCTCTTTGCCGCATCCTGCGTGGCTGGGTGGGTGCCAGCGGCGACATGCGCTGCATGGGTGGCTGGATCAACCTTCGGGGTCTGCGCAGACAGACTTGCTGCGCTGATGAAGGCCAGACAGGCTCCGGTCAGTGCAAGAGTCCGCAGCGCGGGTGTGAGTGGGTGAGAGTGTGTTTTCATGGCGAGATGTCGGGGTATTGGGTGTTTGAGCGGCTTACGGGTGAGAATGATGGCGATAACTGGCTGAGAACGCGGTGTGATTCGTGCTGACGTTAGGAAACCTTATCCAGTCCGAACCGAACATGCTCCGCATCGCTTCGGAACCATTGCGCATATATTCAGCAGATGATCGCTACGGTGTGTTTCATGCAAATGACCAGATCCAACGAGGTGATGCCTGGTTGATTGATCCGATCCTGATTGAGATTTCGCTTCGCACTGCACAGCGCCTCGTCACTGTGCAGTGCGTACGTCGAATTCAAAATGTGCCAAGGGGACGCTGACTACTTTTTCGGGGCTTCCTTCTTTTTGTCGCAGCAGGGTGCGCATTTATCGTGGCCGCATTTGGGGCAGCAGTCGCCACCTGGTTTGCAGCAGGAGCCGCAGTCTTTGGTGGCCTTCATCTTGTGACCGTCCTGCGCGAACGCTGGAATGGCGGCAAGAGCCAGGGCGATGAGTGCGAGATGGATTGTCGTTTTCATATGGTATCTTTCTAGTGTGTGTGTTTGTTTCTGGTTCAGCGAACGGTGGGTTCGCAAATGCAGGTTTCAGCCATGGTCAGCCCTCCTCAGTGCTTGTGCTCAGGCATGTTCTGGTTGGGCATTGGCGAGTAGTCAGGGCCGATTCCCATGTTGTGTGTCTGTAGGAGGGACGGGAGTGCGCGACTCTCACAACTGGAGAGAGTGATGGTGACGTGCGTTGCGGCGCTAAGTGTGACCAGGGCGAGTTTGAGTTTGGATTTCATGATGCGTTGTTTCGTTTGAGGCGTGAACAGATGCGCCGTCTTCATTGGGGTAAACTCCGCCCATGCTCAAACCCCTCAAGCTCAGCAAGAATGGCCGAGGTCAGCGCAAGATCGGCTCAAGACTTCAGATCCTCCAGCAGACTCTCGACGGGGATGTAATGTGAAAGGGAGCCGAACACCCTAGTCGCGCATGACGATCTGTGAGAGACGACTGGCAAGATGAAGCTGCCGCCGAGGGGGGCATCCTTCACGGCCATTACTACATAGTGCTATGGGGTATAACCCTACCATTGATTCAACCGGACCAGCATGTCTGCCCGGTGGTGCATGATCGTGATTAAAGCAAAAAGCCGCCAACGGTTGCAACCGCTGGCGGCCAAACTGCGACCCAAAGAGCTTAGTGGCTGGTGCAGTGGTGCATGGTGCCTCCGCAGGTGGCGCAAACGTGCTGCGTGAATGTCCCGGTCTTCACCCAAGCGATGACTTTGTTCTCACAATCTGGGCAGCTCATGCGACTCGCAGATTTCAGGGTGACAAAGCCGCCCTTCATGCCAGCCGCACCGACTCCTGACGTGGCGGGAGCCTTGAAGTAAACGGTGCCGCACTTGCTGCAACTCACCGCACTTGTGGGCGTGGATGAGGATGAGGGGGCTTGGCAGGATGTCATCAGACTGGCGATGCCAAGGCTGCCGACCATCAGGAGTATCTTCATTAATGTTTTCATATGCTGTAGTGTGTCTCTTGTGTGTTGTTTGTTGTAGTTGCCGGTGGTTGGTCCGGAATTGGGTTCGCCATAGGCGAAAGGGGGGGCGTTTGGAGGTCGGTGACGGCTTCTTCGCAAAGTACATGGATGGCGTCTTGCGCCAACGAGGCCATGCCATGAAGAACCTTGAGCGTGGTGATCTTCCCACCCTCATCCAGGGTCATGACGCCCTGCTCAAATCCACGACAAAACGCGGGTCTGCCTGGGCGGATGTCGAGGCAGCCACAACCGCAGTCGAGATCAAGCCGGTCCGCATGGAAAGTCTGCTGGACGCCTGCGGCATCGACAATGGTGACTTTGAGCGGGGGAAATGACATCGGCGCGAGATTAACCAGCCCCTCGGCACATGCTCCGCATGGTTGCGGAACTACTGCGCATTTTTTCGGATTTTGCCGCCACTTCCAAGATTTTCGCGGTATTCGGTGGGGCTGACACCGGCCAAACGCTTGAACACACGGTTGAACTGCGAGAGTGATTTAAAACCTGTGTCGTAGGCAATGTCGGTGATTCGCAGCGTGGGATTGGCAAGCAGCGCCTTGACTCTTTCGACACGGACTCCGGCGACATAATCGGTGAAAGTCATCCCTGTCGCCTGCCGGAAAAGCTCGCTAAAATAACCCGCACTGAAGTTTACGGCCTTCGCCACACGCCCCAGTGAAAGATCTTTGTTGAGATGAGAGCAGACAAATGTCTTCGCCTTGGTGATCGCGGCGGGTTCAGCAGTCAAACGAACCAAGTCATGCGTCCGATGATGCGCACTGCTCAAGCCGCCTTTTTTGTGAGGCAGGGTCTGCTCAAGAATGCGGCACAAAGCCAGCCTGCCTGGAAGCTTGGTGATGCAGCCACAATCACAATCAAGGTCAAGACCTTCGATCAGGAAGGTCTTCTGGACTCCTGTGGAATCAATCAGGGTCACGAGAATGGTAGGCAGTGCCATCGCCATCAAAGTAGCCAGCCTCACCACCCCAAGCTCCGCATCGTTACGGAATTGTTATGCAGATTATCAGGAGGTTGCCGTGCCTGTCAGGCCCTCGCGATACTCACGCGGGTTGACTCCACACACGCGTTTGAACACGCGGTTGAACTGCGAGAGCGACTTGAACCCCGTGTCGTAGGCAATGGTGGTGATTTGCAGTCGTGGATTCGCCAGCAGATTTTTCACCTTCTCCACCCGCACACGGGCCACATACTCGGTGAAGGTCAGGCCCGTGGTCTGGTGAAACAGCTCGCTGAAGTAGCCTGCGCTCACATTCACAGCCTTGGCCACGCGCCCCAACGAAATCTCATCATCAGAGTTCGTCTGGACGATGACCTTCGCCTTGGTGACGGAAGCGGACTCCGCCGACTGTGCCTCCAAGCTCAGTGCATTGGCGCATTCTGACAAATGACCAGAAAAAATGTGCAGCAGCCGCAGCATGGCCTGATACTGCGACTCTTTGAGCACGGTGGTGGCGAACCATGCTTCCTCGGCCTTTTTGAGATCTATCTCGGTTCCCAATTCGATCAAGGTCTGCGCCACTTTGGTGAACTGCTTCTTGTCTGGCCGGTGCAAGAGAATCTGACCCGTCTGGAGAAAGGCGATGACCTTCTCGCCCACGCGAACTGGCACCGCGCTCTCGCACAAGCCTGCAAAGCAATGTAGCGATCGGGGCTCCATACCGGCCTGCTGCTCAATCTTCTGCTGCAAGGCAAAGCACGCAGCACAGGCTTGATTGCTTTTTGCCATCAGAAGGCAGAAAGCGTTCCCGCCCGGACGGCTGGACAATTCTCCCGGCAGTCCACCCGTCTCATGCAAGTGTAATGGCAGTCCAGTGGCGCTTTCAAAAGCGCTCTGATAGTCCTGAAACAACCGGCTCTTCGTGAGCTTGCCGCTCAGCGATTCAGGGTTGTTCTTCGAACTGTTTGATGCGTGCTGCATGAGTTGTGTCAGTGCAGGATGACAAAGCTGCCATCGGGGTTAGCATAGGCAGCGGCGAAGCTCCAGACGGGCAGTTTTTCACCCTCGCCCGAGCCGGTGGCGCGGCCCTGCGCATCCAACACCTCCCAGTGCAGGCTGCCTGCCTTGGACCAGCCGGAGCCGATTACGCTGGTGATGAGGGTCTGGCCTTTCGTGTTCTGGGCGAGGGCGGGGTGCTTGGCGTTTTTTGGCCCGATTTTCAGTGCTGAAGCAGCCGGATCACCCATGAGGCGGGTGATGATCTGGCCGTCATTCTCCCACGCGGCACGCACGGTCTGTGCGGTGGGCAGGAAACTGGCGCTGCTCATGGGACAGGCGGCGATGCGCCAATCGTCGAGCTTGGTCAAAGTAGTGCGTCCGGCCTTTTGCGTGATGAGGGTCATGCCGCGTGCATTCGGCGTGGTGGCGGCACGATAGAGCACGCTCAGAGTGTCATCGGCGGCCAGATGCGCACGCAGAGAACAGCAGGCACAAACGCCGGGCTGCGCGGAGTTGAGCGGCGTAGGTGCCGAAAAAGTGCGGCCATCATCAGCGGAATAGCGTGCCCAGACGAGGCGTGCGCCCTCGCCCATCTCGCCCGCAGGTGCGGCGTGCCAAACGATGCTGACATGGCCCTTGTCATTGGCGGCGATGGACGCTCCGCCATCAAGCGCGGTGGTGTCTCCCAGCAGATTTTGCTGCGGACTGAATTCCTTCGTGCCGGGCAGGAGCCGGGCATGGAGCAACGGTGCCTGCGGCATCTTGCCAGGTTTGGCATTCGTGCTGCCATTCCAGATGACCTGCACGCTGTCGTCCTTCCCCATCGCGATTTGTGCGCCGCGAATGGTACCCATGGCGGTGGCGGAGCGTGGTACGCTGTTGATGGTGATAGGAGCAGCCCATGCGCTGCTTCCCACGCGTCGCGTGGCATGGCGAATGTCGCAGGCTTTGGCATCACCCTTGAGATAAACCAGATGCACAACTCCTGCGGCGGTCACGACGACTTGCGGCTGGATGCCCGGCTCAGGAAGCGACTCGATCAACACTTGTGCCTGTATGGGGGCGACAAGAAGCAGCAAACCAGGGAGCAAAAAAAGAGACTTCATGGGAGGTAGAACCGGTTTGCTGGCTGCTTTCACGCCGAAGACGTTGACCGCAGCCCGCATTTGCGTTCGGCTTATTTTTTCGTCGCCGCCTTCACCATCGCAGCAAACTTGGCGGGATCTTTGTTGAAATCCTTCAGGCAAGATTTGCAGCAGAGATACACGTCGGTGCCTTCATGGGTGACTTTGAGAGGTTTACCCATGCCTCCAAGCTCCTCGTCTGAGACGGGGCATTTCTTGAGCGGATAGGTGGCTGGGACGCCGTGGCCTTTGTGCTGGTCATCAGCGTTGGCAAAGCCTGCACCGAGTAGCAGGCTGGAGAGGAGGGCGAGGGTGAGTTTCATGGAGAGGATTCAATGTTTGTTCTTTGGGTTTATGACCAATCTGTTGATGTGGTCATACAGTGCAACTCCACGGAGCCGAAAAACCCTCAACAAAATTGCTTGGGTCAGGATTCCTCATTTCCAAGAGACTTCTTCAACGTCTGTCGTGCGCGATAGATGCGCACTTCTACGGCCTTTGAGGAACAACCGAGCGCTTTGGCCACCTCAGCATGGCTCATGCCCTCCACTGCAAAAAGCAGGAGTGCCTCTCGTTGATCTGCTGGCAGGGTGGCAATGGCCTTGTTTACCGCGATCATCTCCTCATGTAGCTCGGCCGCATCGTCGGGCGGTAATTGCGTCTCGACGGGCTCATGCACCAGCCTGCCCTCTGAATCCTCAAGCGGGACGGTAGGATGCCGGCCAATCCATCGCGCATGACTGCGCGCCACATTCGTGGCGATATGAAACAGGAATGTCGAAAAAGCCGCCGTTGGTTTGTAGCCGCCTCTGCTTGTGTAGAGGCGTACAAAAGTTTCCTGCGTCAGATCGATGGCTGTTGCGTGATCGCCCACCATGCGAAGCAGAAAGCCCGCGACAGGTTCGCGCCAGCGTGACATGAGTTCGTTCAATGCTAGATCATCACCTCCGGAGAGTTGCTGCATCAACAGCACGTCAGTCGTGGATTCCATGATTCGGCTGGTATTTTCAATGACCATGGGAACCGGCCTCGGGTTCCATCGCCATTTCGATGACCTGTGGAAGCATGATTTCAAGGTAACGTTTGGCCTGCTTCTGATTCATGCAATTTGCTGTCTTGTAGAGGTGGGCAAGCATCGCGGCCTGGGATTTCACATGCAGCTCCGCATGCTCCTCTAAAGCGGCGATCAGTTCGGGTGACACTTGCGTTCCGCCACCAACAAGCCTTTTCACTTTCTGGTGAGAGGTCATAATTCTCATGCAGAGTTCTTCACAAACGGGGCGATAGACAAGATGCAACTCGGAAACCTTTACGAACTGTTCATCCGACAGTGCAAACTCATGACGCAACCATTCGAGTTCAGGCAGTTGTGAACCATCCTCATGTACAGCCATCCGCTCATTCCACGCAGACTTGCGTTGCTGCCGAATGACAGCAAAACCTGCCATCCCCACGAGAAGTGAAAAGATCATGATCCAAATGCCACGTTTCATTATCGAACGAAGTTGTGTGCTGAAATCATCGGATTAACGGAGGCGATGTAGGCTCCTCTTAGTGAATCTGCAGAGCCTTCAGGTGCGGTCAGATTGCCCAGTTCAATACCCGCGAACAGCATGATCGTCGCCAGCACGGATGCCGGAACAGGTCGGGCAATCCAGAAAAAAAAGATATTCAGCCGCCTTTGCCATTGGGCAGGCCATGACTGCCGTTGTGCAATGGAGATGCGTGTCCACACTTCCCGTTGGAAGGAGTTGGAGAACACAGGTCTGGGATGCGTCCTTTGGAGGAGTGCGTGGAGTTCGTTATTGTTCATGACGCGGAAAGATGTCGGATGATGGGTGGGAGATCAACCCGCCAGATCATCCGTTCCTGGCGGGTTGCACGCGCTGGCGGGTTAATTCGCGCACTGTTTGCGTTCCTTGGTGGTGCAGCTTTCCCCGACATGAGGAACGGTGCAGCCGGTGTTGCACACCATGCTCTTATTAGCTACGAGGCCGTTTTTGATTCCGTTCGTGGTGTAGCGTGTTTTGCTTTCACAGCAGGACTTTAGAGCGGGAGCCGACGAGGGGCGGGTTGGGGTGTGGAATCCAGGAGGCAGCCCTTTCCAGGGATTGGCGAGGGCACTGGTGGTACTGAAGCCGACAAGGATAGTGACGGCGAGGATGGCGAGTTTCGTTTTCATGGTTGGGTTTGGTTTTGGTTAGTTTGGTTGGACGCTTTGATTGGCGTTCATACATTGCAACTCCACGGGCATGAAAAGCCCTCTGCATTTCTGCAAATTTATGACGCGGTTGAATAGCGGGGCGTGGGGCTCGTCTAAACCCGCGCTGCCTGCACTCATCGACGCGGGCGGATTTTGAACTCATTAAAACTACAAGCCATGAAGTCATTCACGAAGCTCTCGCGCACTGCCACCGTCACGGGTGCCGTGCTTGCGGTGGCGCTGGTCGCTACCATCGCCATGCCTGCCCAAGCCGCCTATGTGGCGGAGAAAACTGTTCCTGAAATCGGTTCATGAAAAGCATTGGTTCTTTTGAGTCGTCCGAACAGGGGGGCGTTAACAATTGTTTCTGAGTTGGCAGTTCATTGGTTCGCTTTCCCAGTCGCATGGAGCAACCGCAGTGTCGGACAGCAACCGTCCACCGCGTTTTCCTGGCAGGCTTGCTCCATTTTTGACAGGGTGCGCTGAAATGCGTGCAGCGTCCGCAATTTTTCCGCAACCTCTGCGCGGCGCTGCCGGATCATGCGCTGCACCTCGTCACAGTTCGAATCGTGCCTCGCGCTGGCAACCAGGATTTGGTGAATTTGCGAAAGCTTGAACCCTGCGGCCTGGGCGTTCTTGATGAAGCCCAAGGTTTCCAGCGTGGTTTCGGAATAGTCACGGTAATTCGAACCAGCCCGCCGTGCCGGGGCCGGAAGGATGCCTTCCCTCTCGTAGTAGCGGATGGTCTGGGGATTGACTCCCGCTTTACTTGCCAATTGCCCGATGTTCATCTGAAAATTTCCTTTGACCTTATACCATGGTGCAAGGTGTAGCATGAGGCCATGAAAAAATCAACTGAGTCCAAATCAGCAAACACTTCCTCAACGAGGAACGAAATCAAAGTGGCTAAATTTGGGATTATTGGCGCGCTGGCAGCGATGATTTGCTGCCTTGGTCCCTTGGTTCCGATTCTATTGGGAGTGGGTGGGGCCACGGCCTTGTTTGGCCTGGATCGCTACAAGCCGTGGTTCATCGGTCTGGGGCTGGTCATCCTCGCGCTTGCCTCATGGTATGCGGTGCACAAGCAGAACCATTGCTGTGCGGTGCGGAGTGTGGGGCGCAATGTGAAGACTGTGGCTACGATCTTCGGGGTCGGCATCGGAGCCTATCTGCTGCTTCAGTTCGCCATTGTGCCAGCGCTTTCATCCGTTGCCTCGTCGAAGGTGGCTGCGGCGCATGAGTCCACCAGTCGGGATTCGCGGGCCGGTGGCGCGCAGGTGAATCTCCATATTGACGGCATGACGTGTGCGGGTTGCGCGATCGGTGTGGAGTCCGCCTTTTTGAAATTGCCAGGGGTGAACTCCGCTAAGGTTGACTGGAAGACCGGCGATGCTGTGGTGCGGATCGACCCGCACAAGACCCGACCTGAGAAGCTGCTCAAGGCCAAGGTGGAGCCCCAATACACGGTGAAGTTGTCCCAATAACCTTCTACAGATCCCAATGAGCAATTGCTGCAAAACTGAAAACGAAACCGCGCGGGAAGCGCCGCGCGATCATTCCACCGAGTACGGCCACTTGGTCATCATCGGTGGCGGCTCGGCAGCCTTCGCTGCGACGACACGGGCGGCCGAGCGCGGTTGGCGTGTCACCATCATCAACGATGGACTGCCCATCGGCGGCACCTGCGTGAACGTCGGTTGTGTGCCCTCCAAGGTGCTAATCCGGGCGGCGGAAGTCCACCACCGGGCGGGGCATCATTCGTTCGCCGGGATCGAATCGCGTAGCACGGTAGCGGATTTCGGCGCACTCACCCGCCAAACCCTTGCGCTCGTCGCGAGCTTGCGCCAGGAAAAATATCTCGACGTGGTCAAAGACCTGCCAGGAGTCGAAATCATCCACGGTCGCGCCAGGCTTATCGCTCCGGGCGAGGTGGAAGTCGCGGGAAGAAAACTCGCCGCCGACCGCATCCTCATCGCCACCGGTGCGCGCACGATGATACCAGACATCCCCGGCTTGGCGGAGACCGGCTACCTGATCACCGATACGGCGTTTGAACTCAGCCAGGCCCCCGCTTCGCTAATTGTCGTCGGCGGACGTTACATCGCGCTTGAATGCGCCCAGATGTTTGCCCGATTGGGAGTCAAAGTCACCGTGCTACAGCGATCAGCGCGTATTCTCCCAACCGAGAGCGCCGTGCTAACAGACGCGCTCACCGTCTATCTCGAAGGGGACGGTGCCGAGGTAGTCACCGGCGTCGAAATGCGCTCCGTGCGCTCCACCGGCATTGGCGTGGAGGTCGAAACGATTGTTCACGGCGAGCGGAGGATCTTTTCCGCCGAACACATCCTGATGGCAACCGGGCGCACTCCGAACACCGGGAACATGGGCTTAGAAACAGTCGGCGTCACCCTTGACGATGCCGGATTCATCCAGGTGGATGAGAACCTGCAAACGAGGGTGTCCGGCATCTATGCGGCGGGCGATGTGGCGGGTGATCCGATGTTTGTTTACACAGCGGCCTACGAAGGGGCGCTTGCTGCGGAAAACGCCTGCGCGGAAACGGGCGCGACGCTGAGGTTCCGCAACTATGATCCGCTGCCGTGGGTGGTATTTACAGATCCGCAAGTTGCCGGCGTGGGCCTGGACGAAGCACAAGCGCGCGCCGCCGGGATGGATGCGGAGACGGTCACCCTGCCAATGAACAAGGTGCCCCGTGCGCTCGCGGCAAGAGAAACGGGGGGCTTCTTCCAGCTCATCCGCGACCGACAAACCGACCGCATCCTCGGTGCGCGCGTGCTCGCTCACGAGGGTTCCGAACTGATGATGGAAGTCAGTCTTGCGATCCGTCACCACATGACGGCAGACGAACTTGCCTCCATGTTTCATCCTTACCTGACGCTTGGCGAAGCGGTGAAACTTGCCGCGCTGTCCTTTGGCAAAGACGTAAACAAATTGAGCTGCTGCGCGACGTGAGGGTCTGGATTGACTAGTCCAGATTCAAAGCCGACCTGGGAAAGTGAGGGTCCGGGTGCTCAGTCGAAGCGGTATTCGCCTTGGCACACTATTTTGCGTTCGCCTAGGTTGAGGGAACCCGTTGACACTCTGTGTTGCCGAAAAACAACAAAAAGGAGAAATAAACTGGAACGGTCGAGTCCGAGCCAGATAGTATTGATAATGTATTTTATCACTACTATAATACACTCAGGGTGAGGGAGTTGGAATGGTTAATGGTTCTTCAGGATTGGTCGTCGAAACGAGCGAGCGTTTGTTGACGGCATTAGAGTTTCAGAATTTGGCGAACGTGCCGCCAGAGGTCGAGTGGTTCGCGAACATCGAAAACAAGAACACGCGGCGAGCCTATCGGAACGACGTGCGCGAGTTCATGCGGTTCACTGGCATTCACCAAGCGGAAGAATTTCGCCTGGTGAAACGGTCGCATCTCATTGCATGGCGCAAGCAGCTTGAGACGCGCACTTTGGCAGCGTCCACGGTTCGCCGCAAACTCTCTGCGGTAGCTTCTTTGTTTGATTACTTGTGCGAGTGCAATGCCGTTCCGTTTAATCCTACTGATGGCGTAAAGCGTCCCAATCAAGGCACGAACGAAGGCAAATCTCCTGCGTTGGGAGATGCTGAGGCGAAAGCCCTGCTCGAAGCACCTGCGCCTGACACTCTCAAAGGTCTGCGTGATCGCGCCATTCTTTCCATCCTGCTGTTTCATGGTTTGCGTCGTGCAGAACTGTGCTCACTTGCTGTCGGTGATTTGCAGTCGAGGCGCGGGGTGATGCACTTTTGTGTGCATGGCAAAGGTGGCAAAATTCGCTTTCTGCCGGTACATCCGCATAGCTTGCAGCGTATCAGCGAATACCTGGAGCACGCGGGACATGGAGACAAAGCCGACAACGCCCTCTTTCGTCCGATCAAGAACTCATCTGGCAGTCTCGATGAAGCACTGACGGGGCACGGAGTTTACAAGGATGTGGTGAGGAAGTATGCGCGTGTGCTCGGCCTCGATCCGAGTGCTGTGTGCGTGCATGGCCTGCGTGCTACTGCCGCAACGAATGCACTGGATCATGAAGCTGACATTGCCAAGGTCCAGGAGTGGCTGGGTCATGCGAGTATTGCGACCACCCGGCTCTATGATCGCCGCAAAACCAAACCGGAAGACTCGCCAACTTTCAAAGTCAGCTACTAGCGGAACCACCAGCGCAGCTTTCGACGACGCTTCTTTGGCTTTGGTTTGAGCAGGGACTCTATGTAAGCGATGACATCGGGTTCTCGGAAGCGTTTGGAGTCCTTCCAAACTTTGTTAGGAATGGGCAAACTAAAGAACTCGCGCAAATCCTCATCTTGTCCTGCTGGTTGCTCGTGAACCCGTCCCTTGATGGCTGCCATGACGGCGGTCAGATGCAGAATGATGAGGTTCACAAAAATGCGCTCTTCAAGCGTGATGGGCTTGATGTCGAGTTTTGCTTCAGCGCTCAGCACTCGCAGAAGGTTTGGCTTGTCGATCACCTGCTGCCAGATGGAGCGGTGATGCTCAGTGATATTAAGCAAATTGGAAATCCGGCGGATTCTGGTATCCACGAGAAAGGAACGTCCGGTGAAGAACAACCCGGCAACGATAGCGACGGTCTGCAACAGGTTGAACCAGTTGGCCCCGAACCATTCCACAAAAATCCCCACACCCTGCCTTGTAACAGAATGTGGGGATGAAGGCAAGAGGGGGCGATCTCATGCAAGGCGAGCGATGTCGCCCTTGGCGCGAAGCAGAATTTCGCGTGGGATGCGAATCACCCGCTCTTCCGCTGCGCAGCCTGCGGAAGCGGGAAGTGCCGGAATGGCTGCTGCGGTGATGTCCTGGCCGATGATGGCGAAATCGCCACTGTCGAGTTCCAGGATGTCAGGGCAGCCCGATGAACTCGAAGATTGTCTCCCGCCCTCGTGGGGATCGGGACCGATGCGACGCTTAACGATGATGTTCATGATGGTGGATGTTTGTTCTGAAATCGGAACTTATGTTCCGAATACCGAACATTGTTCTGAAATCAGAACCGCCGCAAACGGAATCTGATCTATTTCCTGGGGCTGTAATGTCCCGCGCAGCCAAAAACCTCATCGGCCCTCAACTCGCCAAGCACCGCACGCATCTAGCGATGTCGCAGTCGGAGTTTGCGGGTTTATGTCAACGTAGTGGTTGGGATGTTTCGAGAGAAACGCTGGCGAAAATCGAGTCGGGCATTCGCTGCGTGACAGATCTTGAGTTGGTTGAGATTTCGAGCGCACTAAAACTTCCCGTTCCCGTGCTTTTCCCGTCAGCAGAGCAGCATCGTTTTGGCCGGAAAGCGAACCAATGAATGCCTCTTTTAAAGATGACAGCCAAAGCCACATATACCCCGGCGGAGTTTGCCGCCCTCTTTGGCAAGGAACGCACCTGGGGCTATCGGCAGCTCTACGCCGGAAGAGTGAAGGCCATAACGAAGCTGGGCCAAACACTCATTCCTCAGTCAGAAGTGGATAAACTGCTAAACGGCGCGGAGCGCTATCGTGGCGCTCCATCGCACACCAAGCGGGTTGCCAAGAAGAACGCGAAGAAAAAAAAGCCTGGCTCGAAGGGAGCGAAAAAGTGGACTGCGGCGATCACGCAGCGAAAGAAACACGGGTCGCCGCAGCAATCGAGTGCTCGTTCCGAAGATGCCCATACACCTTCATTGCCAAAATCCCTCCATCCCGATGACCCAGCCAGCGCGAGACAGTCGGTATATCAACGCCTGACTCGATACAAATCGTCGCGAAAAGATGGCGCAAGTCGTGGTGACTGAGCGGTGCGATGCCAATTCTTTTGGCTGCCCGCCCCATTGCTGTATAAGCGCTTTTCACACGAATCACCGGCTCATCAAGCGAAGCGGGTTTGCTGCGGGCCTTCATCTTCTCCAGCAACTCCCTGGCGGCTGCAATCATCGGAATGCGCCGAAACAGGCCGTTTTTGGTCCCGTCGGTGGGATCGCCAAGCACGAGAATTTCGCCTTTGGCAATATCGCAGTGTTTCCAGAGCACGAACTTTGATTCACCAAGACGCATTCCCGTGTATGCGAGAAACTCAACGAAATCTGCTTGGTCTTGAGATGTGCGTCCACGAGCGGCGCGAAGGGCGGCAACCCACTGTTTGAAGTTGCTTTTGCTGGGCAGCTTACCAGACAGGTCTTTGGGGCGAATCTTTGCTCGTTTGACCTCTAGGGCAGGATTGGTGCGGCGCACCCCCTGTTTGATGGCGATCTTGAACAGGGATTTCAGAATCAGAAGGCAATTGTTGAACCGCGTGGGAGCCATCACCTTGACGGCCTCACCTGCCCATTGCTCGCAATGCTGAACGGAGATTCGGCGCATTTCCAAGGCCGCGAGATCGGGCCAAGTCTTCTTGATGAGTCCGACAATTTCCCTCCAGTAACGCTTGGTGCTCTTCTTGGTGGATGGATCGTTTTGAAGCTGGCTTTCGCGGATCGCTAGCGCCTCCGCGCCAGTCATTTTTTCAGTGATGACGGTATCCTTGCCCAGCTCATCACGATGGGCGTTGTCCTGAAGAAGCTCGTTAAGCTGGGGTTTCGCAACGCTCAAAATCTTGGTTTTGAGGCTGCGGAAAGTCGGTTTGCCGCCAATGGAGAGACGGGCATAATAAGTGCCCTTCGTGTGGCGGTAGAGATGGGGGATGCCGGAGAAAGTCCAAGTTTTTGAATCGCTCATGGGAAGCCGCTGTTACCCATGGAGAGGGGCGGCAGCATGAGTATAAAACAAGTGTATAAATTTTCAAGGAGAGCCGCCTAAAACCTCAATTATTCAGGTAAAACAAAGCCGAAAAGAAGATTTGTAATAGGACACTCCTGTCTGTCGATCAGCGCTCCGCCCCCCCCCCGACCCACAGCCCTCCCACAACGGCCGTCTCACGCTGGCGTCATTTCCCCCTCCCGCCTCACGTCTTCACCAGCTTGAAACTCACCTGATACCGATAAAACACAATGCTCGGCGTCATCGCCAGCGCCCGGCGTATCCGCGGATCATCCTCATGGGCGATGATCGCCCCCAGCACCGTCTGCCCCTCTTCCGCCAGTTCATCCTGCACATAGCTCATGTAGCGCAGCGTCTGGCCCACCACCGCATCGCTCGCGCGTCCCTTCTTCAGCTCCACCACCAGCAGGCGCTTCTTGTCCTTGCTCACCGCCAGGATGTCCAGCGGCCCCGTGTCCGTTTGGTACTGCTGCGCCTTCTCCCCGTCCTCCTCGTAGATGTCGTAGTCCTTGCCCAGCTCCGTGTGCGGCCAGTGCTTCACCAAAAACTCTTCCAGGTGCGACTCCAGCGCAAACGATGACGCGTCCTCCACCGTCGCATCCGTGGTGATCAGTTTCGGCGCTGCCGCGCTCCCCAGAAACTTCTCCAGCTCCGCCCGGTGCGCGCTGATGTTGCTCACCGTGCCGATGGATCCGGTGGAGTTGCGCAGCGCCTCGCTCATCGCCGCCCGGTCGATCATCACATTCAGCCAGTTCACCGGCCGCCGGTGCGGCAAAATCTCACCGTCCTCATAAATGTACCCGCCGCTCACCTCACCCACCCGGTATTTCCCCAGCCCGTCCGGACAAAGCACGATGTCCCCTTTCTGAATCCCCTTGGACACCGTCCAGATCGCGGCGCAGGCCAGCCCCGCCCCGATCTTCGTCTTCTCCGGGTGGCCGGCCAGAAACACGGGAATGAACTCCCGGTTAAACGACCGCCACTCCTCCGGCAGCTTCCGGCTCAGATCCTGGTGAATCCCATAGTCCGTGCCGATAAAGCCTCCCGCAAAGCACGCCTCCGCATGGATGCTCTTCGGCCCCAGCATGACACGATAGTAGTTTTTCATGAGATTACAACTATCCACCAAAGGGTTGGTGTTGCATCGACCTCTTCAACGACTTCAACGTAGCGAGCTTGCACGGGTAGGAGGGGGAGGCGTTGGGTAGTGGCGGCGTTCATGATTTTACGCAAATTCCAGTTTTAGAGCTTCAAGAAGAAGATCGGCCTCTTCCCTCGAAAGATACGGCGTTTTAATTGTCACGGCCCAAAAGAAGTTCCGGTCCAGCACCTTTTTGATTTGTCGTGCAGGCATCGCTTTCAAAACACCGTCCCGTGTTGGCGGTGTAGTAAGCCACTCCAAGTCGCGATACAGCGTTTCATCGTCCTTCGCATCGGCTTTGACCTCACTGGTGACGCGCCCTGCGGCAATAATTCCATTCCATCGATGATAGAGAAAGACGATGTCGCCTTTTGCCAGCCGATGAACAATGTACATTTGCTCGCCGAAGGCAGCAACACGCTTGTTCTCACACATATACCAGATAGAGTCGGGGATGTGCGTGGCGCAGGTGTCGAAGATTACTCCCTTCGCATGAGCGGGATTGGCATGGCGGTCGTAAGGATAGGAATAAAACTCGAAAAAGTATTCCTCGCCGATTTGATAGACTCGATAGGGAATGAAATTGACCGAGAGCCCCTTCGACTTCCAGTAATCGACATTACGGATTAAATCGTCGCTGCCTGCGCTTCCGACTATTACCAGATGTTGGCGGTTGTTGAACTGCGAAGGTGTAAGAGCGTGATCCAGCGCAAAGTGCTTTCGATGGGCTTCCTGAAGAGTGACGCCTTCTTCTTTACCATAGGCTGTAATATTGGACTTTTCTTGCAGCGTGTTTAAGTCCCAATGGGCAGCAGTCTCGCAATAGCGAAGTGCTTGATAGACCGCATCTCCTCCAGCCTGCCCTCGCTTCAATTCATAAATGAACAGATCGCCCTGTTCGTTGAGAGCATAAATGTCTGCGACACCCTCGTAAGGTCGCTCTTGGAAAAGCGGCATGATCTCGTTGTCTTCATAAAGAACGCCGGACAAGTTCTTCGCGATTAGCTCCTCAAGATGTTTCTCCAATGGTAAATCCTGAAACTTGAGTGGTTCGATCGAGTCGAAAACTGCTGTGTCTTTGTTCTGTTTAAGTTTGTAGAGCATAGGTCAGAGTTCGCCGCTAAAAGCCTGATGCAGCAGTGACTTCTTCAACTCTTCGAGTGCTGCGAGCTTTTGCTCGTAGAGGCAGGCGAGGCGTTGGGTTTCTTCGTGGAGCTGGTCGATTTCTTCCACAATGGCCTTCTGTCGGTCGAGGGGAGGCAAATAGAATGTCAGATTTCCTAGATCAGTGTTGCTCAAATTCGGCATCACCGCACCGCCTGCAATCTTCTCCAGCCTCGCTTTGCAGCTTTCCGAGCGCAAAAACCTCACAAGGTAGCGTGTGTCGCATTGGCTTGAAGGCTTGATGAAAAAGCTGCCAGTTCCACAAAGCCAGCCATCCTCGGCATCGGTCACCACTGCGCAGCGGCCCATCTCTCCTCGCCGTCCAATGACAATGTCGCCCTCGCGCATAATGTAATTCTTGAGACGCAAAGCCGTCGATTGGGAAACAGTTTTACGCATATCAGGCTCAATCCCGACTTCAGTAATGTGAGCTGGATTTACCAAAGGGATGCCATTCTCAACGTAATCACTCTTGTGAAGGAGAGAACCGAACGGTCCAGTATAAATTCCGCCAGTTGCTCGGCTTAACGTCGTCTCCACCCACCCCGGACCACGCTGGCTGAAGACAGATTGGAGGTAGCTTTCGAAAAGAGCGCGGGCGTTTTGGAGGTTCTTTTCGGCGTTGGCTTTGGCGGTGGCGAGCCCCTCAAACGCTTCGTCGAGCAGGCCGACGATCCGCTGCTGTTCAAAAAGAGAAGGAAATTCGATGGGGATCGTCTTGAGTAAACTCGCCTTAATTCCTTGCACCGTTGCGCCAGTGCCATGTTCAAGAATCCTCTTCTGCGCGATATCTGAGAGAAGGAGGTATTTGAGGAACGTGCGGTCAAGAATGTTCTCCAAAGGCTGCAACACGATGATTCTCTGAGCGAAGACAACTTTTTCGGCGGTATCAAGTTGAGCAACGTTTGCGAGGGGAGCCTCAGTGGTGAATAGCACGTCCCCCATCTTTGGAATGCCACGAGTCATCCATCTTTCGTAAGATCCGGGCGCGACAAACTCCATCGGGGTCTCTTGCAAGTAACCCATTTTGACGTTCTTAGCCGTGATAAGACGCAATCCGCTGCTTGTCTTTTCCGGAGTCTTGCCTCGGTAGTCGATGAATCGGCAAAGCTCACCAAGTTGTTTACTCTGCCACCCCTTCATACCAGCAGCCCCCGGATATTCCCCAGCACTTCCGCTCTCTCGCTTCTCCATGGCTTTCATTTTCCCTTTGTCCCTTCCGGCAGTTGAGGCGTGCGTTCATCGGCAGTGAGCAGTTTCATCTGCTGAATGGCGATCTGATTGAGGCGGGTGAGGCGCTCTGGCTGGGGCAGGCCTTGCCCGATAAACAGGGCGTTGAGATTCTCCAGATTGGAGAGGCACACAAGCTGGGCACCCGTGGCCTGGTCGCGGATGTTTCCCTTTTCACCAGGGTTTTGGCCGCGCCATTGCGCGGCGGTCTGGCCGAAGAGGGCCATGTTGAGCACATCGGCCTCGCTGGCATAAACGAGACTGGTCTGGGCTTTGCCCAGCTCCGGCGGGATGAGGTGGGTCTGAATGGCGTCGGTGTGAATGCGGTAATTGAGCTTGGCAAGGTTGCGGCGGATGTCCCAGCCGAGGGTCTGGCGCTCGGTTTCCTTGTGCCGCTGAAATTCCTTGATGAGGTAAAGCTTGAACTCGACCGAGATCCACGCGGCGAACTCCAGGGCGATGTCCAGGTGGGCATAAGTGCCGCCGTAGCGCCCGGCCTTGGACTGGATGCCGATCGCACCGGTCCGTTCGATCCACTGCTTCGGCGTGAGTGTGAAGCTGTTGAGGCCGGCCTGCATTCTAATCCCGTCGAATTCGACGGGATTAAAACTGGGGTTGTTGATCTGCTCCCAGAGACCGAGGAATTCGAGGGTGTTACGGTTGCGCAGCCAGTTGCGGATCAAGTCATCACTGGCATCCGCGTTTTTGTAGCGTGCGATGTCGGTCAGGCAGACGTAATCCTGGTCGTTGACACCGGTGAGGCGGACTTCGCGGGCGAGAACTTCGATTTTCTTGGTCATGGGCTACTCACTCTTCAAAAGTTGCTTGATATTCCCCAGCACCTCCGCCGCTTCAGCATCCAGCGCGGCGATCTCCTCCATGATCTCCTGCGGGCTGAGGTGCGTGACTTCCTCGCTGCGGTTGGGATTCTTCACGGAGAGATCGAAGGTCTTCGCATCGATGTTCTTGACATCCACGCTCCAGCTCTTGGGAGAATCCGCATGGGGCTTTTGCAGGGCGATGAACTCGGCCAGATCGGCGTCGTTGAGCGGGTTGGTCTTTCCCAGGCTGCGGCCGGGATCGAGCTGGTAGTACCACACCTTCCGGGTGCGCGTGCCTTTCTCAAAGAACAGCACCACCGTCTTCACGCCCGCACCGATGAAGGTGCCGCCGGGACAGTCCAGCACGGTGTGCAGGTTGCACTCCTCCAGCAGCTTGCGCCGCAGGCTCACCGAGGCATTGTCCGTGTTGGAAAGAAACGTGTTCTTGATCACGATGCCCGCGCGGCCTCCCGCCCGCAGGACTTTGATGAAGTGCTGCAGGAAGAGAAAGGCCGTCTCACCGGTGCGGATGGGAAAGTTCTGCTGCACCTCCTTGCGCTCCTTGCCGCCAAACGGCGGATTGGCCAGAATGACATCAAAGCGGTCCTTCTCCTGCACATCGGCGATGTTCTCCGCCAGCGTGTTGGTATGGAGGATGTTCGGCGTCTCGATCCCGTGCAGGATCATGTTCATGATCGCAATCACGTAGGCCAGCGACTTCTTCTCCTTGCCGTAAAACGTGCGCTCCTGCAGGAAGCGATCCTGCGCCACGCTGCGCTTCGGGTTCTGCGCCCTGAGGTAGTCAAACGCTTCGCACAAAAAGCCCGCCGACCCCACCGCCGGATCGCACACCGTCTCCCCCAGCTTCGGTGCCGTCACCGCCACGATGGCGCGGATGAGCGGGCGCGGCGTGTAGTACTCCCCGCCGTTGCGCCCCGCATTGCCCATGTTCTTGATCTTCGCCTCATACAAATGAGAAAGCTCGTGCTTCTCGCTCTGCGACCTAAACCGCAGCTCGTCGATGTGGTCGATCACCTCGCGCAGGTTGTACCCGCTCTGGATGCGGTTTTTCACCTCGCCAAAGATTTCCCCGATCTTGTACTCAATCGTATTCGGCCCCTCAGCCTTCGTCTTGAAACCATGCAGATAGGAAAACAGCCTCGAATTCACAAACGCGATCAGGTCATCCCCGGTCAGCGCCGTGTTGTGATCGATCTTTCCATCCTTGCCCTTCGGCGCGGCCCACGACTCCCAGCGGTAGGGCTTGTCCAGAATCGGCGTGTACTTCCGCCCCTCCAGCGCAGCCTCCGTCGCCTTGTCATGCTCCAAGGCGTCCAGATACTTCAAAAACAGCAGCCACGACGTCTGCTCCGTGTAATCCAGCTCACTGGTACACCCGGCATCTTTCCAAAGCACGTCATCAATATTTTTAAAGGCCTGTTCAAACATGGACCCGCATCCAAGCAAGTGCGCGGTACCTCATCAAGCCGGGAAACACTTATTT
>Ga0209066_10000723_pt1 | contig 47145 bp, 37 predicted proteins | sample All_14_2_FD_187198 | JGI IMG/M metagenome (GOLD analysis project Ga0209066, IMG submission 187198) | Freshwater microbial communities in response to fracking from Pennsylvania, USA - Allegheny Zone_MetaG_DW_15 (SPAdes) (version 2) ... | reverse complement strand
TGGGCAAGAACCTGCGCACCGACGAGGGGCTGGGCGAGCCCATTCGCATCTTTGAAGCCGCCAGCGACTATGCCGAGGCGCAGTGGGTGGTGGACGAGGCCCGCCAGTTCAAGCGCGAAGGCCAGCCATTGCACGAGGTGGCGGTGCTGTACCGCAGCAATGCGCAGTCGCGGGTGATTGAATCGGCGCTGTTCAATGCCGGCGTGCCCTACAAGGTGTACGGCGGGCTGCGCTTTTTCGAGCGGGCTGAGGTGAAGCACGCGCTGGCTTACCTGCGCCTGATCGAGAACCCCAACGACGACACCAGTTTCCTGCGCGTGGTGAACTTCCCGACCCGCGGCATTGGCGCGCGCAGCGTGGAGCTGGTGCAGGACGCGGCGCGCACCAGCGGGCGCAGCCTGTCGCAAAGCGTGACGGCCATCCCGGGCAAGACGGGCGCCAACTTGCAGGGCTTTGTGGCCCTGGTGGACGCCATGCGCGAGGCCACGCGCGGCCTGACACTGCGCCAGATCATCGAACATGTGCTGGAGACCTCGGGCCTGCGCGAGTTTTATCGCAACGAAAAGGAAGGCCAGGACCGCCTGGAGAACCTGGACGAACTGGTCAACGCCGCCGAGGCCTTCGTGACCCAGGAGGGTTTTGGCAAAGACGCCGTGGCGCTGCCGGTGGACGAACCCGCAGGCACCATCGCTGTCGGTTTGCCCGCCGCCGTGGCCTCGGTGGACATGCTGCCCGATGCCGAAACGGGCGAGATCATCTCGCCCCTGCTGGCGTTCCTGACCCATGCGTCGCTGGAAGCGGGCGACAACCAGGCGCAGGCAGGGCAGGATGCGGTGCAGCTGATGACCATCCACGCCTCCAAGGGCCTGGAGTTCAACAACGTGTTTCTGACCGGGCTGGAAGAGGGCCTCTTTCCGCACGAGAACTCGGCCACATCGACCGAGGGCCTGGAGGAAGAGCGCCGCCTGATGTACGTGGCCATCACCCGTGCGCGCCGGCGTTTGCACATCAGCTTCTGCCAGACGCGCATGTTGCACGGCCAGACCCGCTACAACATCAAGAGCCGTTTTGTGGATGAGTTGCCTGAAGCGGCGCTGAAGTGGCTCACGCCGCGCAACCAGGGTTTTGGTTCGGGCTTTGCCGCCTCGTACCAGGATGCCTGGTCCAGCGGCAAGGGCATGGGTTCGGTGGTGGGCGCGGGCGCACAGCCCTGGCGCGGTGGTGGCGCCTCAGGCGCAGCGGGCGGCAGCCGAGGGGGCTATGGCGGACAGGCCCAAGGTGGCTACGGCAAGCGCGAGGAGTCCTTCAAGGACCTCACCGCGCCCATCCCGAAGGCCATGGCGCAGGCCAAGTCCGAGGCTGGCTTCAAGGTCGGTCAGTCGGTGTTCCACAACAAGTTCGGCGAAGGCGTCATCCTCACGCTGGAAGGCAATGGCGCCGATGCCCGTGTGCAGGTCAACTTCGGCCGTCACGGCACCAAGTGGCTGATGCTGAGCGTCGCCAAACTGACCCCGATCGAGTGACACCACAGCTCCGGGCCGGGAGGCTCGGGGGGATGGGGCTCAGGTGGAGATCAGACCAGCCCGTTGCGGATCGCGTACACCGTCAGCTCGGAGTTGTTGGTCAAGCCCAGCTTTTCCAGCACCCGCGCCCGGTAGACGCTCACGGTCTTGGGGCTGAGCAGCAACTGCTCGGCGATGTCCGACAGCCGCTTGCCCGAGGCGATCATCACCAGGGTCTGCAATTCGCGGTCCGACAGTTTCTGGTGGGCATCTTCCTGCGCGGGTGTGGTCAGGTTGTCCACCAGCATCTGCGCCATCTCGGGCGTGACGTACTTCTTGCCCAGGGCCACGGTGCGCACGGCCGCCACGATCTGGGCCGCATCGCTGCCCTTGTTCAGGTAGCCCGAGGCACCGGCCTTCAAGGCCCGCATCGCGTACTGGTCTTCGGGGTACATGGACACCACCAGCACCCGCAGCGTGCTGCCTTCTTCCTTGAGCACGTGCAGCACATCCAGGCCGCTGCGGCCGGGCAGGTTGATGTCGAGCACCAGCACGTCGCAGGACTTGTCACGCAGCAGGGCGCGCAATTCGCCGTAGTCGGCCGCTTCGCCCACGACCTCGATGTCTTCGGAGTCGGACAGGGTGTCTCGGATCCCGCGGCGGATCAGGGCATGGTCGTCGCAGAGAATGACTTTGATCATAGGTCGCCCCAGGAGGTGGGGTCGTCGTGGTCGTTGTCCATGATGCCAGTATCGTCGGGCAAGCCAGTCAGCAAGGCGTCGATGAAGCCATTTTCAGGGCCGGACAGGGGCACCGACAGGATCAGGCTGGTGCCTTGCGCATTGCTGCTGAGATCCACCCAGCCGCCCACGGTTTCGGCCCGTTCGTGCAGGCCCCGGATGCCGAAGGAGCGGGCCTTGGCCAGATCGTCCTCGCTCAGACCGCGGCCGTTGTCGGTCACCTCGACAGACAGCACGCCGCCCGCCTGCGTCAGGTCCACACTGACCTTGGTGGCCTGCGCGTGCTTGGACACGTTGGTCAGCGCCTCCTGGGCAAAGCGGTAAGCGACCAGCGGCACCCCCGAGGCCAGATCGGGCTTTTCGTGGCTGGCCCGGAAGGTGGTCTCAATGCCGGTGCGCTTGGCAAAGCGGTCTGCCATCCATTGCAGGGCCGGCACAAGACCCTGCTCCAGGATGGCCGGACGCAGGTTGTGCATGATGCGCTGGCTGGCGTCATGGGCGTGGCCCACGGACTCCAGGGCTTGTTGGGCGCGTTCGGCGATTTCCGGGGTGGGCGCGTGCCGCGCGATCCAGGCCAGGTCAAATTTGACGGCGGTCATCGCGCCGCCCACATCGTCGTGGATCTCACGGGCGATGGCGGCACGTTCCTGCTCGATGCTGGCCTGCAAGTGTTGAGCGAGTTCGCGCAACTGCTGACGCGAGCGGCTCAAGGCCAGATCCGCGCGCTGCTTGGCGATGCGGGTGCGGTTGGCCTCGATGGCCAGCATCGCCGCCGGGGCCAGTCGGGCCAGGTTGCTCTTGAGCAGGTAGTCGTTGGCGCCGTTGCGCATGGCCTGCACGGCAATGTCCTCACCAATTTCGCCGGACACCAGGATGAAGGGCACCAGTTTGCCCAGCGCACGGACCTTGTCCAGCGCCGCCAGCCCGGAGTAGCCGGGCAGGTTGTAATCGCACAGGATCAGGTCCCAGTCCTCGAACAAGGCGTCGCTGAGTTCGGCCTCGGTGTCGATGCGACGGATGTCCGCGTTGATGCCGCCACGGTGCAGGTGGATGGCCACGAGGGCGTGATCGGCCTCGTTGTCTTCGATGTGCAACACCTTCAGGCGCAAAGGCGGCATGGAGGGCACATCGCCAGTTGAGGCCTGGGTGGCGGGCGAGTGATCGGACACGGGCAACCTTCTATCCTTATTTACGCCAAGTTTTACCGCGTCGAGGTGGGCTTCGGTGACGTTGTAACTGAAAAATTCTAACAACCGGCTCATGATGGAGCCTGTTCGGGTCTCAAGCGTCGGCACAATACACCGACAAGCCATATATTGACCCGTTTGTCTTGTGTGCAAGTGTCCTCAACCTGCTTCCGTGGAGCCACGATGAGCTTCGACGATTCCGTCGCCAACCAGCCTGCAGTGATGCCCCTGCTGTTCGCGGCCGAGCTGCAGGATCACCTGATGGTGGCCTCCACCGACCTGGAGCGCCTGCAGCGCCTGCTCGACGACGCCTGCCTGGCCCTCATCGACGGCTTCCACAGTTCTGCCGGGCAACTGGCCGAGGTCATCGACCAGGGTCATGAGATCACCCCGGAATTGCAGGAAGTGCGCCACAAGCTGTTCAAGGCGGTGACGGCATTGCAGTTTCAGGACATGGCCACCCAGTTGATTGCCCACACGAATCAGCGTCTGCGCAGTTGCGCCGACCAGATCGCACGTGATGCGCTGGGATCTGACGATCCGGATGGCGCGGCCGTGGTCGAAGACCTGCCCCTCAAGCCCAACCCGGTGACCCAGGACGAAATGGACGCGGGATCGGTGGAATTGTTCTGAAATTTCGCCCGATGAAATCGTGCCAGACTCGGACTGGTCATAACATCTTTCAATTGCTGACAAAGCACTGTTCATTCAAGCACCGGAGAGCGACATGCACTCGATTCTTGCCGTCGACGATTCTGCGTCCATGCGTCAAATGGTTTCATTCACACTCAAGAGCGCTGGCTACAACGTCGTCGAAGCGGTTGACGGGCAGGACGCATGGGAGAAGGCCGGCGGTCGCAGTTTTGACCTGGTCCTGACCGACCAGAACATGCCCCGCATGGACGGCATCAGCCTGACCAGGAAACTGCGTGAGGCCCCCCAGTTCAAGTCCACGCCCATCCTGATCCTGACCACCGAGTCCAGCGACCAGATGAAGCAGGCCGGCCGCGCCGCCGGGGCGACGGGCTGGTTGGTCAAGCCCTTTGACCCCAATAAACTGATCGAGGTCATCCAGAAGGTGATCCGCTGACCTTTGGGGCGCGCCCTCCAATGAGGCGCAGCGACGACATTCAGGAGCCTTCATGGCAGAGATGAGCACAGACAACAGCAGCGCTTCGGCAGGCATCGACCTCAGCCAGTTTTATCAGGTCTTTTTTGAAGAAGCCGGAGAGAACCTCGACAACATGGAGCAACTCCTGTTGAACGTGGACCTGGCCGCGGCAGACGACGAAGAGCTCAACGCCATCTTCCGCTGCGCCCACTCCATCAAGGGGGGCGCTGCCACGTTCGGCTTCGGCGATGTGGCCGAGCTGACGCACCAGATGGAGACCTTGCTCGACAAGCTGCGTCGCCATGAGCTGGTGCCGACCTCGCCCATGGTCGATGTGCTCTTGCAGTCGGGCGATGCCCTGCGCGCCATGCTGGGCCGCCATCAGGGTTCGGGTGCCGATCCCTTCGACACCACCGAGTTGCTGGTGCACATCCGTGCCATGGTGGCGGGTGAAGGTGCACCGGCCGCAGTGGCGCCAGCGCCGGTGGTGAAGGCCCCTGAGCCCGCACCGGCGCCGGTCGCGGCGGCGGCCCCGACCAGTGGCCCCCGCACGGTGGAGCTGCGTGTCGGCCCCCTGTCGGATGCCAGCCAGGCGGACAACCTCATCGACCTGTTCAAAGAAATCACCGACCTGGGGACCATCGAGCCCTTGCCCGACGACCCTGCGCTGGCCGGCATTCGCCGCTTCAAGGTGGTGACCAGCACCGCCGAGGCCGACCTGCTGGACCTGTTCACCTTCCACGTCTCGCGCGAGGAAGTGGCCTTCCTGCCCTTCGGCGCGCCCGCGCCGGTGGCCGATGCCGCTTACGGTTTCTTCGACGACGAGCCAGCCCCGATGCAGGCGGCGCCGGCGGCCCCCATGGCCGACAAGGCCGCCCCCGACGCGGGCTACGGCTTCTTCGACAACGCGCCTGGCGCCCCGGAAGCGCCCGGCACCCAGGTGGTCGCGGCGGCACCTGCGCCCAAGCCCAGCACGCCCACACCGGCCAAGCCGGCAGCGCCCAAGTCTGATCGCCCGGCCGGTGGCCTGGAGGCCTCGACCATCCGCGTGTCGGTCGAGAAGGTCGACCAGCTCATCAACCTGGTTGGCGAGCTCGTCATCACCCAGGCCATGCTGGCGCAAAACAGCCGTGGCCTGGACCCGGTGGTCTACCAGCAACTGGTGGCCGGATTGACCGATCTGGATCGCAACACGCGCGACCTGCAAGAGGCCGTCATGTCGATCCGGATGATTCCGATGGCGACGGTGTTCAGCCGCTTCCCGCGCATGCTGCGTGATCTGGCCAACAAGCTGGGCAAGAAGGTCGAACTGGTGACCCAGGGCGAAGCCACCGAGCTGGACAAGGGGCTGGTCGAGAAGATCACCGACCCGCTGACCCACCTCGTGCGCAACTCCTGCGACCACGGCATCGAAATGCCTGCAGAGCGACTGGCCAAGGGCAAGCCCGAAGAGGGCACCATCACCCTGGCGGCCTCGCACCAGGGCGGCTCCATCGTCATCGAAGTGCGCGACGACGGCAAGGGCCTGTCGCGCGAGAAGCTGCTGAGCAAGGCCCGTGAAAAGGGTCTGGACGCGCCCGACTCCCTGACCGACTCCGAAGTCTGGGCCCTGATCTTTGCGCCAGGCTTCTCGACGGCCGACGAGGTCACCGACGTGTCCGGCCGTGGTGTGGGCATGGACGTGGTCAAGAAGAACATCACCTCGCTGGGCGGCACGGTCGAGATCGATTCGGCCGAGGGCTATGGCATGCGGGTGGCGGTGCGTCTGCCCCTGACCCTGGCCATCATGGACGGCATGAGCGTGGGGGTCGGCGAAGAGGTCTACATCCTGCCGCTGTCGTCGGTGGTCGAGAGCTTCCAGGTCAACCCGGAAATGATCAAGACCATTGGCGGCTCCGGCCGCGTGGTCGAGGTGCGTGACGAGTACATGCCCGTCATCGAGCTGGAAAAGGTCTTCGACGTGCCCCGTTTCGACTGGGAGCACAACAGCGGCATCATGGTGGTGGTCGAGGCCGAGAGCGGCCGTGTGGCCCTGCTGGTCGATGAGCTGCTGGGTCAGCAACAGGTGGTGGTGAAGAACCTCGAAACCAATTACCGCAAAGTCAACGACGTCTCGGGCGCCACGATCATGGGAGACGGCCGTGTGGCCCTGATCCTGGACGTGGGCAGCCTGGTGCGTCGATCGCGCCACTGAGTTGGGCGCGGATCATCTGATTTGGAGAATGTGTTCATGGGTAGCTTGAGCGTGGTCGAACAGCCGGATTCGCAGGCCAATCTGGCGCGTGAGTACCTCACCTTCCGTCTGGGCGACGAAGAGTACGGCATCGACATCCTGAAGGTGCAGGAAATCCGTGGGTACGAGAACCCCACGCGCATTGCCAACGCGCCACACTTCCTCAAAGGGGTGGTCAACCTGCGCGGCACCATCGTGCCGATCGTGGACCTGCGTCTGCGGTTTGGGTGCAGTTCGGCCGAGTACAACTCCTTCACCGTGACGATCGTGCTGCACATCGGGCAGCGCACCATCGGCACGGTGGTGGACTCGGTCAGTGACGTGGTGGAGATCCCGGCTGAAGCGATTCGCCCGTCGCCGGAGATGTCCTCGGCGATCGACGCCGCCTACATGCGCGGCCTGGCTCAGGTCGGCGAGCGCATGGTGATCTTGCTGGACATTGAAAGCATGTTGATGAGCCCGGACATGGGCCTCATCGACTGAAGCGGCTTCAGTTGCCGCGGGTGCCCGGCTGAAGGGCGCGGATCACCTCTTGATCCAGCTGCGCCAGCGGCATCACCAGACGCTTTTCGGCGTCGACCACCTCGCGCTGCCTGGCTGCCCACACGGGCGCAGGCCAGCGGGCATCCCAGTCAAAGCGTGCGATGACGTGCCAGTGCAGGTGTGGCACCACATTGCCCAGCGACGCCAGATTGACCTTGGTGGGTTGCAGGTGCGCGCGCAAGGCGCCTTCCACGGCCTCCACCACCCCCATCATCACGGCCCGGTCGGCGGTGGACAGGTCGGTCCACTCGCTGACATGGTCGTTCCAGATGACGCGGTAGAAGGCCGGGTGGTCAGCGTCTACTGCACGGATCACACGCCATTGTGGCGTTTGCAGCAGCAGGATGCCGCCATCCTGCTCGCACAGTTCACAGCCGGAAGCCATCACACCAGTACGCGCTCGATGCCGCCGTTGTTGGCCTTGGCCACGTACTCCGGCATCCAGTTTTCGCCCAGGATCTGCTTGGCCATTTCGATGACGATGTAATCGGCTTCGAGCAGGCCATTGGCCGTGTCTTCGCCGTAGCGGCTCAGACCTTGCAGGCAGGCCGGGCAGGACGTCAGCATCTTGACGTTCTCCTTGGCGCCGATCAGGCCCTTCTCGCGCAACTCGGCCTCTCCCTTGAGGATCTCTTCTTCCTTGCGGAAGCGGATCTGCGTGGAGATGTCCGGGCGGCTGACGGCCAGGGTGCCGGCCTCACCACAGCAGCGTTCCGACTTGATCACGCCATCGCCCAGCAGGCCCTTGACGGTCTTCATCGGGTCCTGCTGCTTCATGGGGCTGTGGCACGGGTCGTGGAACAGGTAGGCGCCCTTGTTTTGCAGCGTGATGCCCTTTTCCAGCAGGTACTCGTGGATGTCGATGATGCGGCAGCCGGGGAAGATCTTGTCGAACTGGTAGCCCTGCAACTGGTCGTAGCAGGTGCCGCACGAGACAACCACCGTCTTGATGTCCAGGTAGTTCAGCGTGTTGGCCACACGGTGGAACAGCACCCGGTTGTCGGTGATCATCTTCTCGGCCACATCGAACTGGCCGGCGCCGCGTTGCGGGTAGCCGCAGCACAGGTAGCCCGGCGGCAGCACGGTCTGCACGCCGGCGTGCCACAGCATGGCCTGCGTGGCCAGGCCCACCTGCGAGAACAGGCGCTCCGAACCGCAGCCCGGGAAGTAGAACACCGCCTCGGTGTCTGCCGTGGTGCCCTTGGGGTTGCGGATGATGGGGACGTAGTCCTTGTCCTCGATGTCCAGCAAGGCGCGGGCGGTCTTCTTGGGCAGGCCGCCCGGCATCTTCTTGTTGATGAAGTGGATGACCTGTTCCTTGAGCGACGCCGTGCCCACCGTGGCCGGTGGTGCGCTGGTCTGCTTGCGGGCGACGACCTTGAGCACCTCGTTACCCAGGCGTTGCAGCGGCATGGCCACGTCCACCAGGGCCGAACGGATCACCTTGATGGTCTGCGGATTATTGCTGTTGAGCATGGCCATGCCGGCCGCGCCAGCCGGGCGGAAGCTCTTCTTGCCCAGCTTGACCAGCAGGTTGCGCATGTTCATCGACACGTCGCCGAAGTCGATCTTGACCGGGCAGGGCGTCAGGCACTTGTGGCAGACCGTGCAGTGGTCGGCCACGTCTTCGAATTCTTCCCAGTGCTTGATCGACACGCCGCGGCGCGTCTGCTCTTCGTACAGGAAGGCCTCGACCAGCAGCGAGGTGGCCAAAATCTTGTTGCGTGGGCTGTAGAGCAGGTTGGCGCGCGGCACGTGGGTGGCGCACACCGGCTTGCACTTGCCGCAGCGCAGGCAATCTTTGATGGACGTGGCGATGTCGCCAATGTCCGACTGCTGCATGATCAGCGACTCGTGCCCCATCAGGCCGAACGAGGGCGTGTAGGCCTCCGTCAGGTCAGCGGCATGGACGTCGTCACCCAGACGACGCAAGGCCTCGCCGCGCAGCAGCTTGCCCTTGTTGAAGCGGCCTTCCGGGTCCACCCTCTGCTTGTAGGCCGTGAAGTTGGCCATTTCAGCGTCGGTGAGGAACTCCAGCTTGGTGATGCCGATGCCGTGCTCACCCGAAATCACGCCGTCCAGCGAACGCGCCAGCTTCATGATGCGGGCCACGGCCTCGTGCGCCGTCTGCAGCATCTCGTAGTTGTCGCTGTTGACCGGGATGTTGGTGTGCACATTGCCGTCGCCGGCGTGCATGTGCAGCGCCACCCAGACGCGACCACGCAGCACTTCTTTGTGGATGCGCTTGAGCTCGTCGAGGATGGGACGCAGGGCGCCGCCATTGAACTCGTGGGCCAGCTCGTCGCGGATTTCGCGCTTCCAGCCAGCGCGGATCGTCCACGTCTGCAGCAGGTTGAAGACGGTGTCACCGGCCTCAGGCGTGTAGGCGCCGTTGCGGTGCTGCGTGTAGCCGTGCGTCACCAGCGCATCGTCAACCTCGGCAATCGGGGTGTCGATGTGCTCGGACAGGAAGGCCCAGCGGGCGCGCACCGTGGCCAGGTGGGCCCGGGCGGTGGCGATCTTCTCGCTCAAAGCCTCTTCGTTGGGCAGCTCTTCGGCATCTTCGACCTTGCCCATGAAGCCCGCGATGTGCTGCGTGCCGGTCTGGAAGAAGGCGTCCAGTGCATCGACCAAGGCCAGCTTGTTGCGCAGGCTCAGCTCGATGTTGATGCGCTCGATGCCCAGGGTGTACTCACCCATGCGCGGCAGCGGGATCACCACGTCTTCGTTCACCTTGAAGGCGTTGGTGTGCTTGGCGATGGCGGCGGTGCGCTTGCGATCGGCCCAGAACTTCTTGCGGGCTTCGGCGCTCACGGCCACAAAGCCTTCGCCCGAGCGGCCATTGGCCAGGCGGATGACTTCGCTGGTGGCGCGGGCCACGCGGTCTTCGTCGTCACCAACGATGTCGCCGACCAGGATCATCTTGGGCAGGGTGCCGCGCTTGCTCTTGGTGGCATAGCCCACCGCACGCAGGTAGCGGTCGTCGAGGTGCTCCAGGCCGGCCAGGATGGCGCCGCCCGGTTGCTTCATCTCCTCGAACATGAAGTCCTTGATCTCGACGATCGAGGGTACGCCTTCCTTGGGATTGCCAAAGAACTCCAGGCACACCGTGCGCACGTGCTTGGGCATGCGGTGCACGACCCAGCGGGCGCTGGTGATCAGGCCGTCACAGCCTTCCTTCTGGATACCGGGCAGGCCGGCGAGGAACTTGTCGGTGACGTCCTTGCCCAGGCCTTCCTTGCGGAAGGTGCGGCCGGGGATGTCCAGGCGCTCGGTGCGGATGGGCGTCTTGCCGTCGGCCTCGAAATAGCGCAGCTCGAAGCTCGCGGTTTCGATGTCGTGGATCTTGCCCAGGTTGTGGTTCAGGCGCACCACCTCCAGCCACTTGGCGTCGGGGGTGACCATGCGCCACGAGGCGAGGTTGTCCAGGGCCGTGCCCCAGAGCACGGCCTTCTTGCCGCCCGCGTTCATGGCCACGTTGCCGCCCACGCACGAGGCTTCCGCCGAGGTGGGGTCCACCGCAAACACAAAGCCCGCACGTTCGGCCGCATCGGCCACGCGCTGCGTGACCACACCCGCGCCGGTCCAGACGGTGGCCACCGGCTGGGCCACGCCCGGCAGGTTGACCATCTCGACTTCGGTCATCTGTTCGAGCTTCTCGGTGTTGATCACCGCGCTCTTCCAGGTCAGGGGCACTGCGCCGCCGGTGTAGCCCGTGCCACCCCCACGCGGGATGATGGTCAGGCCCAGTTCGACGCAGCCCTTGACCAGGGCGGCCATTTCCTCTTCGGTGTCCGGGGTCAGGACGACGAAGGGGTACTCGACGCGCCAGTCGGTGGCGTCGGTCACGTGCGAGACGCGGCTGAGGCCATCGAACTTGATGTTGTCGTGACGTGTGACCTTGCGCAGCACGCGCTGGGCGCGCTCACGCAGCTCGCCCATCTGCTCGAAGGCGCGGGCAAAGCGGTCCACAGCGGTGCGGGCCATGCCCAGCACCTCGCCCACGAGGGCGTCGCGGGCGCTGTCATTGCTCGGGGTGCGACGCTTGTCGACCTCACCCAGACGGTGGTGCAAGGCTTCGATCAGCTGCCCACGGCGCTTGGGGTTGTCCAGCAGGTCGTCTTGCAGATAGGGGTTGCGCTGTACGACCCAGATGTCGCCCAGCACTTCGTACAACATCCGGGCGGAGCGGCCGGTCAGGCGCTCGGTGCGCAGTTGGCTCAGCGCCTCCCAGGCGCGCTGGCCCAGCAGGCGCTGGACGATCTCGCGGTCCGAGAACGAGGTGTAGTTATAGGGAATCTCGCGCAGGCGTGGCTGGCCGTCCGTGTGGGCGTCGGCAGCCTGGGCGATCATGTGGGTCAACTCGGTGGGTGCGTTCATGAGGTCGCCAGACGCGAAGGGCCGGATTTCGGAAATGCGCAAGGCACCTGGGGGCAATGAATCACTCCCAGGCGCTGCTGTGGGGAAGGGTTTTCGCGCCTGAGTCGAGATGTTAACGCAGCGGGTCATACCCTTGATCAGAAAAGGGCGCTTAGTACGGTCTTATGGCGGCGTTTGAGTGCGTTTGAAGTCGTTATGCTGACAGCACTGACACCTTGATGACGTTCTGTCGAGTCGAACATGCACGCTGTTGCCCCGAATGTTGCCTGGCCTTACCCCTGCTGGATCGCCCACCGCGGTGCGGGTGAACTGGCTCCCGAGAACACCATGGCGGCGTTCCGCTTGGGCGCCGAACATGGGTTTGCCATGTTCGAGTGCGATGTGAAGCTCAGCGCCGATGGCGAGCCGTTTCTGCTGCACGACACCGAGCTGGACCGCACGACCAACGGTCGGGGTGAAGCTGGCTTGCAGACCTGGGATGCGCTGTCGCGCCTGGATGCCGGAAGCTGGCACGGCCGCCCCTACGCGGGGGAGCCCTTGCTGCGCCTGGAGGCCTTGGCCCGCTGGCTGCAGGCCCTGGGCATGATGGTCAATCTGGAGATCAAGCCCACGCCGGGCGACGAGGTCCGCACCGGCCGGGTGGTGGCGCAGCATGTGGCGCGGCTGTGGTCGCTGGCCCACGTCAAGCCCCTGCTCAGCTCGTTCAGCACGGTGGCGCTGGAAGCGGCGCGCCAGACCCAGCCCGATCTGCCTCGGGCGCTGTTGCAGGATGAATGGGCCGATGACAGTATCAAGACGGCCGTTCGGTTGGGGTGTCTGGCCCTGGTTGTGAACCACACACACCTGAACGCCGAGCGCATCGCCGCCATCCACGATGCGGGTTTGAAGGCCTTGAGCTACACGGTCAACCAGGCCTCGCGCGCCAGCATGTTGTGGCGCGCCGGGCTGGATGGGCTCATCACCGATCGTGTGGATGTGTTTGAGCCCCAGGCGCGCCTGGGGGCGAATCCGGCACGCCTGATGGTGGAGGCCGAGGCCTGGATGGCCTGAAGAAGAGTCTGGTTGCCGGATTCAGGCCTGCGCCAAAGCCTGGAGCAACTTGTCGTGGATCCCGCCAAAGCCGCCATTGCTCATGCACAGGATCTGATCACCAGGCTGCGCGGCCTTGACCACCTTCTTCACCAGGGTGTCGATGTTGTCGGCCACCACGGCGCGCTCGCCCATCTCCAGCAAGGCTTCCTGGGCATCCCAGTCCAGACCACCGCTGTGGCAAAACGCCAGGTCGACCTCTTCCAGTGACCACGGTAGCTGGGCCTTCATCGTCCCCAACTTCATCGTGTTGGAGCGTGGTTCGAACACCGCCAGGATGCGGCTGTCCGGCCCCACCTTGCGGCGCAACCCGTCCACCGTCGTGCGGATGGCCGTGGGGTGGTGCGCAAAGTCGTCGTACACGGTGATGCCGCGCACCTCGCCCTTCAACTCCAGGCGCCGTTTGACGTTGGCAAACTGGCCCAGGGCCTCGCAGGCCTGCTGCGGTGTCACGCCCACATGCTCGGCGGCCGCGATCGCAGCCAGCGCGTTCAGCTGGTTGTGTTCGCCCAACAGCGCCCATTCCACACGGCCCACGAGCACGCCGGTCTTCAGCACGTCGAAGGCATGGGGCTCGCCGCGAGCGCGGAAGCCGGGTGCATCCCGTCGTTCGCCAAAGCGCGCCACGTCGCTCCAGCAACCCCGCTCCAGCACGCGGCTCAAAGCCTCTTCGCGGGCATTGACCACCAGACGGCCGCTGGCCGGCACCGTGCGCACCAGGTGATGGAACTGCGTCTCGATGGCGGCGAGGTCGGCAAAGATGTCGGCGTGGTCAAACTCAAGGTTGTTGAGGATGGCCGTGCGCGGGCGGTAGTGCACGAACTTGCTGCGTTTGTCGAAGAAGGCCGTGTCGTACTCGTCGGCCTCGATCACGAAGGGGTGGCCTGTGGCCGGACGCGTGGCGGCGTCGGTGTGGCCCAGTCGGGCTGACACGCCGAAATTCTCTGGCACGCCGCCCACCAGGAAGCCGGGTTGCTGGCCGGCAAACTCCAGAATCCAGGTCAGCATCGACGTGGTCGTGGTTTTGCCATGCGTGCCCGCCACGGCCAGCACATGGCGGCCTTGCAGCACGTTCTCGCTCAGCCATTGCGGCCCGCTGGTGTAGGGCAGGCCCGCGTCCAGAATGGCCTCCATCAGCGGATTGCCGCGTGAGACCACGTTGCCAATGACGAACAGGTCAGGCTGAAGGGCCAACTGGTCCACGCCATAGCCCTCGATCAGGTCAATGCCCAGGGCACGGAGCTGATCGCTCATCGGAGGATAGACGCCGGCGTCGCAGCCGGTGACACGGTGACCCGCCTCGCGGGCGAGTGCAGCCACGCCACCCATGAAGGTGCCGCAGATGCCAAGAATGTGGATGTGCATGAATCGTCAGAGTTGGCGGAAGGCCTCGGCGGCCGCAGCCACCGTGTCGGCGATGTCCTGTTCCGTGTGGGCCGCGCTCACAAAGCCGGCCTCGTACATGGCGGGGGCGAAGTACACGCCGCGGTCGAGCATCAGGTGATAGAAGCGGTTGAAGCGCTCACTGCCCTTGGCCATGACCTGCTGGTAGTTCTGCGGCAGCGTGTCGGCAAAGAAAAAGCCGAACATGCCGCCTTGGCAATCGGTGACCAGCGGCACGCCGGCCTGGGCGGCGGCCTGCGTGAGGCCGCCCATCAGGCTGTGGGTGCGGGCCGACAGGGCCTCGAAAAACCCGGGGCGCTGGATCAGCTGGAGCGTGGTCAGGCCGCAGGCCGTCGCCACCGGGTTGCCCGACAGCGTGCCCGCTTGATAGACCGGACCCAGCGGCGCCAGCTTGGACATGATCTCGCGCGAGGCAGCAAAGGCGGCCAGCGGCATGCCGCCGCCAATGACCTTACCGAACACGCTCAGATCGGGCTTGAAACCAGGAATGTCGCGCGCGTAGATGCTCTGGGCGCTGCCCAGCGCCACGCGGAAACCGCTCATCACCTCGTCGAACACCAACAGGGCACCGTGCTGGGAGCACAGCTCTCGAATGCGCTTCATGAACGGCACGCTGGCGCGCACGAAGTTCATGTTGCCGGCGATCGGCTCGATCATCACGCAGGCGATCTCGTGGCCTTGGGTGGCAAACGCCTCTTCGATCTGGGCAATGTTGTTGTATTCCAGCACCAGGGTGTGCTGCACCACTTCAGGCGGCACGCCCGCACTGGTGGGGTGGCCGAAGGTGGCCAGGCCCGACCCTGCCTTCACCAGCAGCGCATCGGCATGACCGTGGTAACAGCCCTCGAACTTGATCAGCTTGCTGCGGCCGGTGTAGCCACGCGCCAGGCGGATGGCGCTCATGCCCGCTTCCGTGCCCGAGCTCACCAGACGAACCTGTTCGGCGCCGGGCGCCAGCTTGAGGATCTCCTCGGCCAGCTCGATCTCGCGCTCGGTCGGCGCCCCAAACGAGAAGCCGTCCAGCGCGGCCTTCTGCACGGCCTCCAGCACCTCCGGGTTGCCGTGCCCCAGGATCATCGGGCCCCAGGAGCCGATGTAATCGATGTAGCGGGCGCCCTCGGCATCCCACATGTAGGCGCCCTCGGCGCGGGTGATGAAACGGGGCGTGCCACCCACGGCGCGAAACGCGCGCACGGGTGAGTTCACGCCGCCGGGAATGACGCGCTGGGCGCGCTCAAACAGCGAAGCGTTAGTGGACATTGCGTGAGTGCAGAGGGGGGACGGTGTCGTCGAGCAGGTCGACGGACTCTTCAGAGGTCTGTTCTTCCAGAGGTTCTTCACCCGGGGGCAGTGCCCAGAAGAAGCGATCGGGGATGACGCCACCCATGCCGGGGCGGAAGCCCGAATCCAGCGCCTGGTCCAGGAAACTCAAGGCCTCGGCGGCGGCGACATCCAGTGCGGTGCCCGTGGACAGGATGGCGGCCAAGGCCGCGGACAGTGTGTCGCCGGCACCCACGAAACTGGCTTCAAAGCGCTCGAAGCGCTCGCCGCACATGGCGCCTTGGGGCGAAGCCAGCACGTTGTCGATGAACTGGTCAGGCAGTTGCACGCCGGTCACCAGCACATAGTCGGTGCCATGCTCGGCGGCGGCCACGGCCAGCTCGCGTGCCGAGGGCGGACGCTCGGCGTCCCAATCTGGCAACAGGAAGTCGGTGAGGGTGCTGTGGCTGCCCACCAACACCATGGTGGCCGGCAGGATCAACTCACGGAAGGCATCCAGGTAAGCCATCTGTGCATCGTCGTCCATCCACGACAAGTTGGGCAGATACGACACCAGCGGCACATCGGTGTAGTCGGAGAGGATCTCGGCCACGGTGCTGACGCCGTCGGCGCTGCCCAGAAAGCCCACCTTCCACGAGGCGATGGTGGTGTCCTCCAGCACGGAGCGCGCCTGGTCTGCAACGGCCTCGGGATCGATCTCGTGCGACTCGAAGATCTCGGCGGTATCGCGCACCAGAATGCTGGTGATCACGGGCAAGGCATGCGCCCCCATGGCAGCGATCGTCGCGATATCGGCCCCGATTCCGGACGCGCCGGTGGGGTCATTGGCATTGAAACTGAGGACACAAGCGGGCGCGCCGGCTTCCAGTTCTTCGTCCGCCAGGGTGGGATCTTGTCCGGGAAGTTGAGCATTCATGGCGGTTTTGGTGAAAGATAAGGTCTGCTTGCCCACAAACCCTTGGGTTTGCGCGAAAGACCGATGGCTACAATCAGTCCATTGTATTCAAGCTGGTTTAAGTCGACGTGAACGAATTTCGTACCTGGATGTGCCTGATCTGCGGCTGGATTTACGATGAGGCTGCCGGCCTGCCTGAAGAGGGCATCCCCGCTGGCACGCGCTGGGAGGACGTTCCCATGAACTGGGTCTGTCCGGAATGTGGTGCACGCAAGGAAGACTTCGAGATGGTGCAGCTTTGATCCGATGTGGTTGAGCGTGCTGTAATGATTCGAGATTGACCCGGCCTGGGACACAGTTTGGAGGAACGCTTTCGTGCCTGAAGTTGACAGCCCCGAGATTCGGGGCCCCAAGAAAGTTCTCGTCATTGACGACAGCAACACCATTCGGCGCAGCGCCGAGATATTCCTCAAGCAAGGGGGATACGAGGTGGTCCTGGCGGAAGATGGTTTCGATGCCTTGTCCAAGGTCAACGACCATGCGCCCGATGTTATTTTTTGTGACATCTTGATGCCGCGCCTGGATGGTTATCAAACTTGCGCGATCATCAAGCGCAATCCGAAGTTCACCAACACGCCCGTGATCATGTTGTCCTCCAAGGATGGCCTGTTTGACAAGGCGCGTGGCCGCATGGTGGGTTCGCAAGACTACCTGACCAAGCCTTTCACCAAAGACCAGCTCTTGCAGGCGGTTGCCCAGTACGGCGGCTGACGGCCTGAGAGGGTTTGCTCACCGATCATTGCCAGGGATGAATGTTGATCACGCGAGGCCACCGGCTCCCCTGTAGCACTTGCGCATGAAGAAGGTTTGATATGCCGATCCAGAAAATACTGCTTGTTGACGACTCCAAAACCGAACTGCACGTGCTGTCGGAACTCCTGACCAAGAGCGGCTATGCCGTGCGCACGGCCGAGAACGGTGAGGAGGCCATGCGTCGCCTTCAGGAAGAAAAGCCTGACCTGATCCTGATGGACGTGGTCATGCCCGGCCAGAATGGTTTCCAGCTCACCCGTGCCATCACGCGTGACCCGCAGTTCGCCAACGTGCCCGTCATCATGTGCACCAGCAAGAACCAGGAAACCGACCGCGTCTGGGGCATGCGCCAAGGCGCCAGCGATTACGTCGTCAAGCCGGTGAACCCTGACGAGTTGCTCCGCAAGATCAAGGCATTCGGCTGAGATCGGGGGCTCACAGATGGCCAACAAAGAAGCCCTCAGGGCCTTGCAACAGCGTCTGGCAGAGCGTCTGCAGACCGTGCGGGATCAGGCGCCGACACGAAACTGGCTCGCGGTCGAGATCGCCGGCCATGGTTTCCTGATGCCGCTGGAGCAGGCGGGTGAAATCTTCCCGCTCTCTCCCGCTCAGCACGTGCCCCACAGCCAGCCCTGGTTCCTGGGCGTGGCCAACCTGCGCGGGCAGTTGCACGGTGTGGTGGATGCCGCCATGTTTCTGGGCCTCTCTGACCGTGCGGGCCGCAGCCTGTCCGACGTGGCGGCCCGGGATGCGGGGCGCCTGGTGGCGCTCAACACCGCCCTGCAGCTGAATGTGGCCCTGTTGATTGACCGATTGCTGGGATTGCGCAATGCCAGCATGTTGAAGCCGGCCGCCAGGGAGGCGTCCGCAGGCAAGCCCCACTTCATTGGCCAGGCCATGGTCGATGAGCAAGGGCGAGTCTGGTACGAGCTGGATCTGGCCGCGCTGTCGGCCGACGAGGCATTTTTGAAAATTGATGTCTGACGGGGCAACCTGTCGAGCGCGCTGTATACATCTGACCGTTTGGAGCACAAGAACATGAGTTTCCTCAGTCGTATCAAGGAAATGGGCAAGACCAAGGGCGATGACGAGGTTCCATCGGAAGCCTTGAGCACCGAAGGCATGGTCTCGGCCACGGGGACTCAGGTGGTGGACACCGAAACGGGCGCCTCGACGATTCAGCCCGGTGGCAATGAGGCCATCATTTCCGAATCGGCCCCTTCCGAGTTCCCCGCTGACTATCAGCGACAGAACGAAGAGATCTCCGAAGCCAGCCTGATGGAGCCGCGCTCCGGTTTGCCCCTGGTGGGTCATCTCAAGCTCGATCGCCAGCAGCGTTTGCTGGGTATCGGTCTGGCCGTCGGGGTGTTGGGCCTGGTGCTCAGTGCCTTCCTGTCGGTGAACTCCGCTGACCGTCGTGCCGGTCAATCGGCTGCCACGGGTCAGGCCCTGATGCAGTCGCAGCGACTGGCCAAATCGGTGTCACAGGCCCTGATCGGTCGCGCGCCAGCCTTCGACGAAGTGAGCGAGAGCTCCAAGGTGCTGGCCAGCAACGTGCGTGGCCTGGTCAACGGCGACGACGAACTCGACCTGAAGGCCGTCTCTGGCAGTGTCCAGGAAACCTTGGCACCCTTGCTGCCGCTGGTCGATCGCGCCGAGAAGAACGCCAATTTCGTGCTGAGCCAGAAGCAGACCCTGACCCAGGTGAGTCAGGCGCTGCGCGAGGTCAACACCCAGTCTTCCGAGTTGCTGGACCTGGCCGAGAGCATCACGCTCACGCGCATCGAGTCGGGCACGCTGACGGCGGGCGAGGCTTCGGCCTTGAGCCAGTTGGTGATGCTGACGCAGCGGATCGGCAAGTCGGCCAACGAATTCCTGACGGTGGAAGGCGTGTCGACCGAGGCTGTGTTCTTGCTGGGCAAGGACTTGAATGCCTTCCAGGGTCTTGCCGATGGCCTGCTCAAGGGCAGTGCTGACCTGAAGCTCACCCCTGCGAAGAACCCCGAGGTGCGCGAGCAACTGGAAGCCTTGCTGAAGATTTTCGAAGGCACCCGCACGCAAGCTTCTTACATTCTGGGCTCTCTGCAAGGTCTGGTGGCTGCGCGTGACGCCCAGGTGGCCATCATTGACGACAGCGAACCCCTGCGCAAGGGCATGGAGCAGGTGCAGCAGCGCCTGTCGCAAGGCGCCGGCATCGGCGGTTTCAACATCGTCCTGATCCTGGCCTTCCTGCTGCTGTCGGCTGCATCGGCCTACGGTTTGCTGCGTGTGTTCGTGACCGACAACCGTCACCGCGCTCAGATCGCCGAATACCAGCGTCAGGAAGCCGAACGTCAGGAGCGTGAAGCCAAGCGCGTCAATGACGCCAACCAGGCCGCCATTCTGCGACTGATGAACGAGCTGCAACTGGTCGCTGAAGGTGACTTGACGCAGCAAGCGACCGTGACCGAGGACATCACCGGCGCCATCGCCGACTCGGTGAACTTCACGGTGGAAGAGCTGCGCACCCTGGTGGCCCAGGTGCAAGGCACGGTGCAACGGGTGACCGAAACCACCGGTCAGGTGGAAGCCACCTCGACCGAGCTGCTGGCCGCCTCTGACGAACAGCTGCGTGAAATTCGCGAAACCGGTGAGTCGGTGCTGCACATGGCAGGCCGAATCAACGAAGTGTCTGCGCAAGCTCAGCAGTCTGCCGAAGTGGCCCGTCAATCGCTGTCGGCGGCCGACTCCGGTCTGCAGGCCGTGCAGAACGCCATCGGCGGCATGAACACCATCCGCGAACAGATCCAGGACACCTCCAAGCGCATCAAGCGACTGGGTGAGTCGTCGCAGGAAATTGGTGAAATCACCGAACTGATTTCGGACATTACCGAACAGACCAACGTGCTGGCTTTGAACGCGGCCATTCAGGCGGCGTCTGCGGGTGAAGCCGGTCGCGGCTTCTCGGTGGTGGCCGAAGAAGTGCAGCGTCTGGCTGAACGCTCCGGCGACGCGACCCGCGAAATTGCCGCGCTGGTGCGCACCATTCAGACCGACACCCAGGATGCCGTGGCCGCTATGGAACGCTCCACCCAGGGCGTGGTGGAAGGGGCTCGACTCTCCGACGCCGCCGGTTCGGCACTGGGCGACATCGACCGCGTGTCGCGTCGACTGGCCGAGCTGATTGAGCAGATTTCTGATCAAGCCTTGAAGGAAGCCGAGTCCGCGAACGTGGTGGTGGCCAACATCCAGCACATTTTCGCGGTGACCGAGCAGACGGGGGAGGGCACACGTTCCACCACCCAGCTGGTGCGAGAGCTGTCGCGGACCGCCAACGAGCTTCAGCAATCCGTGTCTCGATTCAAGATTTCCGCCTGAGCTGGATGATTCATGGACAGCCTGCAACAAGACGCCTCCCTGCCTTCGGATGACCTCAGTGCCCTGGCTTGGGTGCATGAGGAGTTGCGCAAGTCGCTCGACACTGCGCACAAGGCCCTGCATCGTTGCCTGAAGGACGCGACCGCCGTGGGCGTGTCCGACATGGATTCGCTGGACCCGGCGGTCTTGCGGACAGCCCGGCAGCAGATCCACCAAGGGGTGGGGGCGCTGGAGCTGGCGGGCTTGCCCGCCGGGGCGACGGTGCTGCGGGCCAGCGAGGCGGTGGTCCAGAAACTGGTCAACCGCCCGCAGTTGATCGACGAAGACGTGGTGCGCGAAATCGAGCGCGCCTCGTTTGCCTTGCTCGACTACATTGCGCGCCGCCTGGCGGGCAAGTCGGTGTCCGCGATGGCGATGTTCCCCCAGTACGAGGCCCTGGTCGCCCGTGTTGGCGGCGGCATGGCTCGTCCCACGGATCTGTGGAGCCAGGACTGGCCCACGCTGTCGCTCGAAGCTCCGTTGGCGCCGCCGGAAGGCGTGGCGCCCCGTTCGCCCGATGCGGCCACGGTCGAAGACTTCGAAATGGGCATCCTCAAGCTGATGCGCCGAAATCAGCCGGGCGATGCGGTGGCCTTGGCCGACCTGTGTGCGTCGCTGGCGAGCGACGCGTCGCAGCGTCACGCCTCGCGTGAGTCGGCCACCTGGATGCTGGCCAGCGGTTTCCTGGAGGCGCTGGCAGGCAAGTATGTGCCCCTGAGCGTCCATGCCAAGCGGGTGCTGTCCTCCTTGCTCAGCCAGTTGCGCGTGCTCACCAAGGGTCAGGACGTCCCGTCCGATCGCCTGGCCAGTGAACTGTTGTTCTTCTGCGCCCAGGCAGGCGACGTGCCGGCCACCGATCGTTCGGTGCTGGCCCGCGTGCGCCGCACCTTTGGTCTGGCGCGTCATCAGCCGGTCAACCTGTCGGCGTCCAGCCTGGGTCGTTTTGACCCGGCTTGGGTCACGCAGGCGCTCAAGCGCGTCGCCGGAGCCAAGGATGGCTGGTCGGCCGTGGCTGGCGGTGAGTTGTTGCGCCTGGGCGGCTTGAACGAGCAGTTCGCCCTGGTGTGCGATTCGCTGCGTCGCCTGTTCACGCAGGGTGACGCGCTGGCGACGGCCTTGGCCGACGCGGCTCAAAAGACGGTGGCAACGGCGAGTGCGCCAGAGCCCAGTCTGGCCATGGAAGTGGCCACCAGCTTGCTGTACATGGAGGCCAGTCTCGAAGACGGCGAATTCGATCAACCCGATCAGCAGCCGCGCTTGCAGCGTCTGGCCGAGCGGATTCAGGCGGTGGGGCAGGGGCAACCCGCCCAGCCCCTTGAAACCTGGATGGAAGACCTGTACCGCCGGGTTTCCGACCGTCACACCATCGGCTCCGTGGTGCAGGAGTTGCGCTCCACGCTGAGCGAAGCCGAAAAGCACATTGATCAGTTCTTCCGCGACCCGCAAGACCGCACACCTCTGGCGAGCGTGCCCGCCATCCTGCAGTCCATGCGCGGTGTGTTGGCCGTACTGGGCCTGGATCTGGCCGCGCAGGCCAGCGTGCGCATGCGCGATGACGTGGATCACCTGCTGCTCGACAGCACCGATCTGGACGACGCCGCGCAGCGTGGCGTGTTTGACCGCCTGGCCAGCAACCTGGGTGCCTTGGGCTTTCTCATCGACATGATGGGCGTGCAGCCTCAGTTGGCCAAGTCGCTGTTCAAGCTGGACGCAGATACGGGCGTGCTCTCGCCCGTGATGGGCCGTGAAAAGCGCGCCTTGCCGCTGACCGATGACCCGGTCGAGGCCGTGGCGCAGCACGTTCAGCAGGTGCAGCAAGAAGAGGCACAGGCGGCCGCTGGCGAGGTGGCGCAAACCCTCGAGCGCAGCGATGTGCCCCTGAGCGAGGTGTCGAATCAGCTGGACCGGCTGGCTGAAATGCCGCATGTGCAGGAGCAGCGTGAACTGGCTGACAACCTGGCGGCCGCTCAAGCAGCCCTGGTCACCGCCCAGTCCTCTGATGATCTGGAATCGGTCGCCGCGGCCCGCGAGCAGGTCGCCAACGTGTTGTCGGGTCTGACCCGCGCTGAAGAGCCTGAAGTCGAGGCGCCGGCACCGTCCCCGGCACCGCTGTTGGCGCCAGTGGCCGCCGCAGCACCCGCCGAGACGGGTCTGGAAGAAGACGACGAGATGCGCGAGATCTTCCTGGAGGAAGCGCGCGAAGTGATCGAGACGGCACGCGCCAGTCTCGACCATCTGGTGCATCAGCCAGACGATTTGGAGTCCCTGACGTCGGTTCGCCGCGCCTTCCACACGCTCAAGGGCAGCTCGCGCATGGTGGGTTTGACCCAGTATGGTGAAGCCGCCTGGTCGTTTGAGCAGCTCTACAACGCCTGGCTGGCCACGCAAGAGCCCGCCAACGGCGATTTGCTGGGCGTCAGCCACGAGGTCCTCAGTCATTTCTCTGCCTGGACCGACGCGATTGCCGAAGGTCAGGCTGCATCCTGGCGCCATGAGCCGGTGACAGCCGTGGCCGAGGCCTTGCGCCTGCACGGCCAACGTCTCAGCCTGAGCGATGTCGCCCAGCCGGCCGCGCCTGAGGTGGTGACACCGCCGGATGCCCCGAGCGAACCCGATGCCCTCGCACCCTTCGAGCTCGACCTGTCGGCCGAGGATCTCGGTGTGGTGGAAGTGCCCGAAGTGCCCGAGGCGACCGAGGAGGCTGAAGAGGCCGAGGAAGCCGAAGCACCGCTGGCAGCGACCGAGTTGCCTACCGTGAACATCGCCGATTTCGGCATCGAACTGGACCTGAGCGCACCGACGGAGGCGAACGCGTCGTTCGAGCTGGTCGAGCCTGAGCTGACGTCCACGCCGATGGACCTGTCGCTGGGCGAAACCGAAACCGAATCCCAAGCTGGCGGCCAGGCCGCTGACGACGAGCAGCCGCTGAGTGTCAACATCCTCGAGCCCAAGCACGTGGTGCAGCTTGAAGACGACGATCCCACCGTGGCGGGCGAGCTGTACGAAACGCCGGACGGCGATCTGGCCGAGGCGGCCGAAGAGCTGTCCCTGGCCTCGTCCGAGGAAACGCAGATCGAGGTCGAGGACTTGCCTGGTCTGGTGCTGGAAGACGCGACGGCGCAGCCGGACGAGCTGGCGTTGCCTGACCTGGCGCTGGAGGCATCGGTGGACGAGGCTTCCGAGCCCATCTCGCCAGACGAGGACGTGTTGCTGGACCTGCCGCTTGAAGTGGTGGGCGAAGCCATCGACGTCCCCGAGTTGGTCGACGTGTCCGCACAGGTAGAAGCCGAGACCCAGCCAGAGCCAGAGCCAGAAGTCACGGCCGAGGCCGAAGCCGAAGTCCCTGCCGACGAGCAATTCAAGGTGGTGGGCGACCTGCGCATCGGTATCCCGCTGTTCAACATCTTCCTCAACGAAGCCGACGAACAGTCGCGTCGCCTGACGACGGCCTTGAACGAATGGGCGCTGGAAGTCCAGCACCCTGTCAGCGACGAAGCGATCGCGTTGGCGCACTCGCTGGCTGGCAATTCGGGCGCGGTGGGCTACACCGATTTGTCGAAACTGGCCCGCTTGCTCGAGCACGCCCTGATGCGCTCCCAGGCTCTGGGGGCCGGTGACGCCGCGGCGGCCACCTTGTTCAACGAGGCGGCAGAAGAAGTTCGTCGCCTGTTGCATCAGTTCGCTGCTGGTTTCCTCAAGTCACCCGCCGAAGAGCTGATGACCCGCCTGGAAGACTACGAGCACGAAGCCTCTCGCCGCTTTGAGGCGCGCAGCCTGGTCGCCGATCAGGAAGAGGTCGAGGCCGATCTGGAAGAACGCTCTCACCTGCGACTGGTGCGTGACGAGGCGCCTGCGCCGGCCGACGAGGATGTCGGCACAGACATCGATCTGAACGTGGTGCAGGACGTCGCCCCACTGGGCGTGGCCGAGTTCAAGACGCTCGAGGAGTTGCCCACTTCGACCGAGCCCGCTGCGGCCCGTGGCGCAGCCATCGGCTGGGATGCCGAAGAAGAGATTGACGCGGTCGACAGCGTGGACGTGGACCTCTTCCCGATCTTCGAGGAAGAGGCCCTGGAGTTGCTGCCCCAGTTGGGTGGCCAGGTTCGCGACTGGCTGGAGGCGCCCGACAACGCCGCAGCCGGTACGGCCTGCATGCGCACGCTGCACACCTTCAAAGGCGGCGCGCGTCTGGCCGGTGCCATGCGCCTGGGTGAGTTGGCGCACCGACTGGAAAGCACCATCGAACACTTGGTCGCGGCCCCGTCCGTGACCCATGACGATGTGGCGCCGCTGGAAGCCCGCGTCGACCGGCTGATGGAGGTCTTCGAGGCCCTGCGTCAGCAGGACGCCCAGGCCTACGAGGCCCAGGTGGCGCAGGCGGTTCAGTCTGCCGAAGCCGAGCTCACCGAAGACGAGCCAGTGCTGGACGGCGTGGTCGATGTCGATTCGGCTGCCATGCAGGACGAGTGGCCCGCGCCGGCACTGGACAGCGTGCCCGATGCAGAAGGCGTGTCCTTGAGCGTGGACGACGTCGCCATCGACGCAGCGCCGAGACGCGCCAGCGTGCGCGAAGCGGCCGAGCTCAAGCTGACACCGGTCGAATGGACCGCGTTGGAGGGCAAGGCCTGGCAAGGCTCGCAGCGGATCGTGCGCGAGGCCCAGCAGGGCGCCTCCCAGGCGGCCGTGCGTGTGCGGCCTCAGTTGCTGGACCGGCTGGTCAACCATGCGGGCGAGGTGTCCATCACCCGCACCCGTCTGTCGTCCCAGGTGGGCCAGATCCGCAACTCGCTCAACGACCTCACGGACAACCTGGAGCGCCTGCGTCTGCAACTGCGCGACATTGAACTGCAGGCCGACACCCAGATGTCGACCCGGATGGAAGCCGCCCGTGCGGGTGGCCAGGAATTCGATCCGCTGGAGTTCGACCGCTATACCCGCTTCCAGGAACTGACCCGCATGATGGCCGAGTCGGTCAACGACGTGGCCACGGTGCAGCGCACTTTGCAGCGCAGCCTGGAAACCGCAGAAGACCAGCTGGCGGTGCAGGCCCGTTTGACGCGCGACCTGCAGGACGACCTGCTGCGCACCCGCATGGTGGAGTTCGAAGGCTTGTCCGACCGCCTCTACCGTGTGGTGCGCCAGGCTGCCAAGGAAACCGGCAAGCAAGTGCGCCTGGACATCGTCGGCGGCGCGACCGAAGTCGACCGGGGTGTGCTGGAGCGCATGACCGGTGCCTTTGAACACCTGCTGCGCAACTGTATTTCGCACGGCATCGAGATGCCGGACGTGCGCGTGGCCGCAGGCAAGGAGCCAGCTGGTCTCGTGACCGTGGCACTGCGTCAGGAAGGCAACGAAGTTGCCATCGAGTTCCGTGATGACGGCGCGGGCCTGAATCTGCCCGTGATCCGCCAGCGTGCGGTGGCCATGGGCTTGCTGCAGGACGGTCACGAGGTCAGCGATGCCGAGTTGGCCCAGTTCATCTTCATGCCCGGTTTCTCGACCTTCGAGAAGGTCACCGAGCTGGCCGGTCGCGGCATTGGCATGGACGTGGTCCGCTCCGAGATCAACGCCATGGGCGGTCGCATCGAGACCGCGACGAGCGTCGGGCGGGGCACCAGCTTCAAGCTGGTCGTACCCTTGACCACGGCGGTCACTCAGGTGGTGATGCTGCGTTGCGGTTCGCACACCGTGGCGGTGCCAACCCACCTGATCGAACTGGTGCGCCGCGCCAAGCCGGAAGAAGTGGCGCACGCTTACCAGCAGGGCAGCTATGTCTTCGGTGACCATGCGCTGCCGTTCTATTGGCTGGGTGCCCTGTTGGAATTCAGCCCTCGCAGCCACGAGGGCGGGCGTACGCTGCCGCTGGTGATCATCCGCTCGGCCCAACAGCGCGTGGCGCTGCACGTGGACGAAGTGCTGGGCAACCAGGAAGTGGTGGTGAAGAACCTCGGGGTGCAGATGTCGCGCATGCCGGGTCTGGCGGGCATGACCCTGCTGGCCTCGGGTGCCGTCTCCTTGATCTACAACCCCGTGGCGCTCGCGACGGTCTATGGTACGCACGCGCAGGCCTTGACCACCCACGCCCTGGCCGCAGAGAGTGCCGCCAGCGACGGTTGGCTGCAGTCTGAGGCCCAGGCAACGGCCGAGGAAGTGCCCGACGAAGCACAGGCCCCGTTGGTGCTGGTGGTCGACGACTCGCTCACCGTGCGTCGTGTGACCCAGCGTCTGCTGGTGCGCGAAGGCTACCGTGTGACCTTGGCCAAGGACGGTCTGGATGCGCTGGAAGCCTTGGCGAAGGAGCGTCCGGCTGTGGTGTTGTCAGACATCGAAATGCCACGCATGGATGGCTTTGACCTGGTGCGCAACATCCGCGCCGATGAGAAGATGGTCGACATGCCGGTCATCATGATCACCTCGCGCATCGCGCAGAAGCACCGTGATTACGCCGAAGAACTGGGCGTGAACCATTACCTCGGCAAGCCCTACGGTGAAGAGGAGTTGCTGGAGTTGGTGGGCCGTTACGCGGTGCATCCCGAAAGCGCCCACGCCTGACACCTTTGCCAAGCTCATCGCATTGCATGGAACACGACGCCGAACCGTCCACCCTGGTGGGTGACCACATTTCTCACCTCGCTGCGTTGACCGCGCAGCGGGACAGGGAGATGCTCGACGTCTCTCTGGCGCAGGGGGTGCTGGAGTTGCTGCCAGCCTCCAGCGTGGGGGTCTATCGGCTCGTGGGGCCGGATGACGGTGCACAGCGCTGGCTGTGCTGTGGTCTGGCCCGGCGCGGGGAGTTGACGGTCAGTGACCCGCCTTGGGTGGACCTCGACTCCTTGCCGGTCGTCTCCGCGTTTCCGCTGCGGCAACTGGTGCTGGACTCTCGCTTGCTGGAGCAGGCCGAGTTGCCAACGGCCAGCCTGATCGACCCGACGCAGCGCTTTGTCACGGTGTTGCCCTTGATGGTCGAGCTGGGCCTGCCGGGGGTGCTCGAGGTGATGTCCGACAAGCCCTTGGCGATGGAGTCGCTCAAACCGATCCAGACCCTGCTGAAGGTGTTTGCCAATTTTCAGAACTTGCTGGAGTCGAGCCAGCGTGACTCGCTCACGGGCTTGCTCAACCGCCAGACGTTCGATGCGACCTTTCTCAAGGCGTCGATGCCTTCGCAGCCTGATCCTGGTCACAATGGCGAGCGGCGCACGTCGCCTGCCACAGGTTATTGGCTGGGGGTGGTCGATATCGACCTGTTCAAGCTGGTCAACGACCGCTTCGGCCACCTGATTGGTGACGAGGTGCTGGTGCTGGTGGCGCGCATCATGCGCCAGTCCTTCCGGCACTACGACCGTCTGTACCGTTTCGGCGGTGAAGAGTTCGTGGTGCTGCTGCGTGGGGGCACCGAAGACGATGCCCAGCAGGCGTATGAGCGCTTTCGCAGCAATGTGGAAACCTATGTGTTTCCGCAGGTCAACAAGGTCACGATCAGCCTGGGCTTCACTGAGGTGATGCACAACGACACCCCCAGCGTGGCGTTCTCGCGTGCCGACCAGGGGGTCTACCAGGCCAAGCACCAGGGTCGCAATCAGGTGCTCTGTTACGAGGCCCTCGTGCGCGACGGCGTCCTCAAGACCGAAGCCGCCCACGTGGGCGACGTCGAACTGTTCTGAGCCCTGCTGTCAGCGCGCTCGCCGTGGGCTGCGCGCCCGGGGCGTCTCGCTGGCCTTGACCTTTCCTTCGCTCACCACCGCATAGCGGGCCAGGGTTTCTGTGCGCGCCTCATCGTGTTGCACGATGGGCAGCGGGTAATCACGTCCGATCACCACGTCGTCGGCACTGGCCAGATCGGCCGGCCGGGCCAGCCAGGGTGCATGCAGGGCCTTGTCGGGCAGCGCGGCAAGCTCGGGCACATAACGGCGGATGAACTTGCCCTGCGGATCGAACTTCTCGCTCTGCGTGATGGGGTTGAAGATGCGAAACCACGGCTGGGCATCGCAGCCGCTGGAGGCCGCCCATTGCCAGCCGCCGTTGTTGGCAGCCAGGTCAAAGTCGAGCAGTTGTTCGGCGAAGTACGCCTCCCCGCGTCGCCAGTCGATGCCCAGGTCTTTGATCAGGAAACTCGCCGTGACCATGCGCAGGCGGTTGTGCATGTAGCCGGTCTGGTTGAGCTGGCGCATGGCGGCGTCCACGAGGGGGTAGCCGGTGCGGCCTTCGCACCAAGCCTGGAAGTGCGCGTTGGCCTTGGCGCCGTGGGCCCACTTGATGCGATCGTATTCGCGTCGGTAGGCGCCTCCCACGACATGCGGGTGGTGAAACAGGATCTGGTGATAAAAATCGCGCCAGATCAGCTCCGACAACCAGGTCTGTGCACCCGCCGATCCAGCTTGAACCCGCTGCCAGGCCAGGTCCGCCAGATGGCGGATGGAGACGGTGCCGAAACGCAAGTGGGGCGACAGGTAGCTGGGGCCCTTGAGGCCGGGGAAGTCCCGCGTCGCGTCGTAGCGGTCGATGCGGTGCAGAAAGTCGTCCAGCAGCGCCTGGGCGCCCGACATGCCGGGCGCCACCTTCAACGGCCCGACGTCTTCAAAGCCAATGTCGGCCAGCGTGGGAATGTGGTCGGCCCCCATGGCGTCCACCGATACTGGCACGGGCGCCAGGTGCCCAGCGTAGGGTGTGATCGGGTAGGGCTTGACATAGAAGGGCTCCAGCTTCTTGAGCCAGGCGTTCTTGTAGGGGGTGAAGACGCCGTAAGGCGTGTCGTTGCCGGTGAGCACCTCGTTGCGCTCGAAGATCACGTGGTCTTTGAGCGTGTAAAGCGCCACACCCAGGTTGCTCAGGCGTCCACGCACCTGCGCGTCCCGGTCTTGCGCATCGGGCTCGTCGTCGTGGTTGGCGTAGACCGATTGCACGCCCAGCTCGCCCGCCAACTGCGGGATCACCGAGCGGGCCGAGCCATAGCGCACGATCAGGCCCACGCGCTCGGGCTGGGGCACGCCCGCTTTCAGGGCCAACTCGCGCAGCCCTTGGTCCAGTTCGACCAGGCTGTCGTGGATGAAGGCCACGCGGCGGTCCTGGCGGGGCAGGGGCTCCAGGATGTCGCTGTCGAACACAAAGGCGCACCAGACCCGCCGGTTCTGTTTCAGTGCGTGAAACAGGGCGGCGTGGTCCGTGCAGCGCAGGTCGCGACGGAACCACACCAGGGCCGAGACATTCGATTCGCTCATGGTCGTCTAATTCACAGATAGTCGGTACGGATCAGCATGGGCGTCTAAAATCGGCGCATGTCCCCAAGCGCATCTTCCCCCATCAATCTGACCAATCAGTTTCTCATCGCCATGCCCGGCATGGTGGACGGCAATTTTGCCGGGACTGTGGTCTATCTGTGCGAGCACAACGACAAGGGCGCGCTGGGGCTGGTCATCAACCGGCCCATTGACATCAATTTGAAGCACCTGTTCGAGAAGGTGGACCTCTCGCTGGACCGCAGTGACCTGGCCGAGCGCCCGGTGTACCTGGGCGGACCGGTGCAGACCGAGCGCGGTTTCGTCCTGCATGAAAGCCTGGACGACGAAGGCGGACACTACAACTCCACCTTGAAGATCGAGGGGGGGCTGGAAATGACGACCTCGCGCGATGTGCTGGAAGCGCTCTCCAACGGGGCGGGGCCGCGCAAGGTCTTCATCACCCTGGGCTACTCTGGCTGGACGGCGGGGCAGCTCGAAGAGGAAATCTCGCGCAATGGCTGGTTGAACGTCGATGCCGATCCGGATGTGATTTTCGACACTCCGGTGGAGCAGCGCTACGACAAGGCCTTGTCGCTGTTGGGCATTGACCGCAACTTCCTGATGGGTGAGGCCGGTCACGCATGAGCGCCCAGCCCGCCTCGGCGATCCGGCACTTTCTGGCCTTCGACTACGGCCTCAAGCGGGTGGGTGTGGCCACAGGCAACAGCCTGACGCGCCAGGCCCAGCCTTTGCGCACGGTCGCGGCCGAAGGGGCGGAGCGGTTTGCCCAGATCGGCAAGTTGATTGATGAGTGGCGACCCGATGCGCTGGTCATCGGCGTGCCCTTTCACCCTGACGGTGCGGAACACGAGAACACCCTGCGCGCCCGCAAGTTCGGCGGTCAGTTGCGCGGGCGTTTTCACCTGCCGGTGCACGAGGTGGACGAGCGCTATTCCACCACCGAGGCCCAAGGCTTTGGCGCCAAGGATCTGGACGCGGCATCGGCTGCCATCTTGCTGCAACAGTATTTCAACGATCATCCTGGGGATGACACCCTGAAAGAGGCCTGAGTGAGCACTTCGCCCCACACCCTGCACCTCAATGCCGAGGCCCTGTATGCCAATTTGCTGACCGGCGTGCGCCGTCTGGTCACGCCCGAGACCGTGCTGGTGGGCGTGTGGTCGGGCGGTGCCTGGCTGGCCGAGCGCCTGAACGCCGACCTGGGCCTGAAGACACCCCACGGGGTCATCTCGTCGGCCTTGCACCGCGATGACTTCGGTTCGCGCGGGATGGTCTCGTCCAAGGATGCGACGCACCTGCCCTTCGAGGTCGATGGCGCCCACATCCTGCTGATCGACGACGTCATCTACACCGGCCGCACCACCCGCGCCGTGCTCAACGAGTTGTTCGACTTTGGTCGCCCCGCCAGTGTCACGCTGGCCGTACTCGTCGACCGTGGTGGGCGCCAACTGCCTTTCGAGCCGGCCCTGTCGGCTGCCCGTATCACCCTGCCGTCGCAAGAGCGTGTCGCCTTGGGCCGCGCCGACGACGGCCGCTTCCAATTCCATTTCGAGAGGGTTTGATGACCGCCATCCGGAAACCCCAGCGCAACCCCCAGCTCAACAGCCACGGGGAGCTGATCCACCTGCTGTCCACCGAAGGACTGCCCAAAGCCATCATCCACCAGATCCTGGACACGGCCGAGCAGTTCCTTAGCGTCAACGAGCGCGAGGTCAAGAAGGTGCCGCTGCTGCGCGGCAAGAGCGTGTTCAACCTGTTTTTCGAGAACAGCACCCGCACCCGCACCACCTTCGAGATCGCGGCCAAGCGCCTGAGTGCCGACGTGATCAACCTGGACATCGCGCGCTCGTCGGCCTCCAAGGGCGAGAGCCTGCTCGATACCATCGCCAACCTGTCGGCCATGAGCGCCGACATGTTCGTGGTGCGCCATTCCGAGTCGGGCGCGCCCTACCTGATCGCCCAGCATGTGGCCCCGCACGTGCACGTGGTCAACGCCGGTGACGGCCGCCACGCGCACCCCACGCAGGCGCTGCTGGACATGTACACGATCCGGCACTACAAGAAAGACTTCACCAACCTGACCGTGGCCATCGTGGGCGACATCGTGCACTCGCGCGTGGCCCGCTCCAACATCCACGCGCTGACGACCCTGGGCGTGCCCGAGGTGCGGGTGGTCGGCCCCCGCACGCTGGTGCCGGGTGACCTGCGCGAGATGGGCGTGCGCGTGTGCCACGACATGGCCGAGGGCATCCGCGATGCCGACGTCGTCATCATGCTGCGCCTGCAAAACGAGCGCATGACCGGCGGCATGTTGCCCAGCGCTGGCGAGTTCTTCAAGGAGTTCGGTCTGACCGAGTCCAAGCTGGCGCTGGCCAAACCCGATGCCATCGTCATGCACCCCGGCCCCATCAACCGCGGCGTGGAAATCGACTCTGCTGTGGCCGATGGCAAGCAAAGCGTCATCCTGCCCCAGGTCACGTTCGGCATCGCCGTGCGCATGGCCGTGATGTCCATCCTGGCTGGTAACGAGGCCTGATCCCATCATGAAGATCCTGATCAAGAACGGCCGTTTGGTCGACCCCGCTTCCGGCCTGGACCAGGTCGGTGATCTGGCCATCACGGCCAGCCGCATCACGGCCCTGGGCAACGTCAGCGCCGATTTCGAACCCGACCGCGTCATCGATGCCACGGGCCTGATCGTTGCCCCGGGACTGGTGGACCTGGCGGTGCGCCTGCGCGAGCCCGGTCATGAGCACGAAGGCATGCTGGAGTCCGAGCTGGCCGCAGCGGCCGCCGGTGGCGTGACCAGCGTGGTGTGCCTGCCCGACACCGACCCGACGCTGGACGAACCCGGCCTGGTCGAGATGCTCAAGCTGCGCGCTCGCAAGCTCAGCCGTTGCCGCCTGTTCCCGCTGGGCGCCTTGACCCGCGGCCTCAAGGGCGAGAACCTGACCGAGATGGCCGAGTTGCACGAAGCCGGTTGCGTGGGTTACTCGCAGGCCGAGTCGCCCATCCGTGACACCCAGGTGCTGCAGCGCGCCATGCTGTACGCCTCCACCTTCGGCTACACCGTCTGGCTGCGCCCGCATGACCCCTGGCTGGGCAAGGGTGTGGCGGCCAGTGGTGCCGTTGCCACCCGTCTGGGCCTGTCCGGTGTGCCGGTGAGCGCCGAAACCATTGCCATCCACACCATCGTCGAGCTGGTGCGCGTCACGGGCGCCCGGGTTCACCTGTGCCGCCTCTCCAGCGCGGCGGGGGTCGAGCTGGTGCGTCAAGCGAAGGCGCAGGGCCTGCCCATCACCGCCGACGTCAGCATCAACTCCCTGATGCTGACCGATGTGGACATTGGCTACTTCAACTCCTCGATGCGCGTGACCCCGCCGCTGCGCCAGGGGCGTGACCGCGATGCACTGCGTGCGGGTCTGCTCGATGGCACGCTGGACGCGCTGGTGTCCGACCACAACCCGGTCAGCGAAGACGAGAAGACACTGCCCTTCGGTGAGGCCACACCCGGCGCCACCGGCGTGGAGCTGCTGCTCAGTCTGGCCATGAAGTGGTCCGGTGCCGATCAGCAGGACCAGCCAGCGCCGGACAAGCTGCGTCAGGCCCTGTCGGTGGTCACCCAGGGCCCCGTCAAGGTGCTGGGCGATGCGCTGGGCTCGCTCACCCACAGTGCGGGCCGTCTGGTCGCCGGCGGGGTGGCCGACATCGTGATGTTCGATCCCGCTGCGCGCTGGCAGGTGCAACCGTCTGCCTTGGTGAGTCAGGGCAAGCACACGCCGTTCGCTTTCGAGTCCACCGGTTTCGAGCTGGCCGGTCGCGTGCGCCTGACCCTGGTGGCCGGGCAGGTGGCACACGACGCCCAGGATCGCGCCGACGCATGAGCCTGGTGCCCCCAGACTCGGCGTTGACGCGACGCTTCTGGCGTGCCGGGTCGGTACTGGCCGTCCCGCGCGTGACCTGGCGGCTGAGCCGGGTGATCGGGCATGTGCTGCATGGCTACGTCCGCTCCTGGCTGGTCTGGCCCAGGCTGGACGAGCGAGGCCGTGACGCCGAGTGCGTGCGCTGGTCGGGGAAGATGCTGCGCATGCTTGGGATCGAGTTGGTCGCGCAGGGGCAAGCCCGCCCCGGCGCCAAGCTGGTGGTCTCCAACCACGTCTCCTGGTTGGACATCGTGGCCCTCAACGCCGTGGTGCCGTCGCGCTTCGTCTCCAAGGCCGAGGTCGCCGACTGGCCGGTGGTGGGGCGCATGGTCACCCAGGCGGGCACGCTGTTCCTCACGCGTGAGCGTCGCCGCGACGCCATGCGCGTGCTGGGTTTGATGGCCAAGGGCCTGCGCGAGGGGCACACCCTGGCCGTTTTCCCCGAGGGCACCACAGGCACGGGGCATGGGGTGCTGCACTTCCACCCCAATCTCTTGCAAGCGGCCATCGACGCGGACGTGCCCGTGCAACCCGTGGCCCTGCGTTACGCCGACCCGGTGCAGGAGGTCAGCCCCCTGGCCGCCTATGTCGGCGACACCAGCCTGCTGCAGTCACTGTGGTCGGTGGTGTCGGCGCGAGGGCTGGTCGTGCACGTGCACGTCTTGCCTTTGCAGGCTGCGACCCATGCGGATCGCCGTGCATTGGCCGCGCTGCTGCAGGATCAGATCGAGGCGGCCGTGGCCCCCTGAGGGCGCCGAGGCAGCCTCCCGATCAATGATATTCGGACATTCCGTGCGGATTTGCGCCCCCCACCCCTTTGTCGGGTAGCGGCCTTGGCCGCACGTCGCTACATTGAACCCGCGAGCCTGGCGTTTCTTGCCCTGGGTTAAACGCGCTCACCTGGAGACCCCTACAATCTCCGGTCCTTGAAAGGTATTGTTGAATGTTTGATTTCGGGTTTTTGGCTTCGCTGCACGACAGCATCGTGCAGTGGGCAATCAACGGCTGGACGGCTGCCAGCGGCTGGCAGGTACTGGCCTTCACCCTCATCGTGACGCACATCACCATCGCGTCCACGACCATTTTCCTGCACCGTTCCCAGGCGCACCGCGCGCTGGAGTTGCACGCGATTCCCTCGCACTTCTTCCGCTTCTGGCTGTGGCTGACCACCAGCACCGTCACCAAGCAGTGGGTGGCCGTGCACCGCAAGCATCACGCCAAGTGCGAAACCGCCGAAGACCCGCACAGCCCAGTGACGCACGGCATCAAGACGGTGCTGCTGCAAGGCCGCGAACTCTATCGCGACGAGGCCATGAAGGTCGAAACGCTCAAGAAGTTTGGTCACGGCACGCCCGACGACTGGCTTGAGCGCCACCTCTACACCCCCCGCAACAACTGGGGCCCGATCCTCATGTTGATGATCAACCTCGCCTTGTTCGGGGTCATCGGCATCACGGTCTGGGCGGTGCAGATGGCCTGGATTCCCATCACGGCCGCCGGCATCATCAACGGTCTGGGGCACTGGTGGGGCTATCGCAACTTCGAAGCGCCTGATGCGTCCACCAACATCTCGCCCTGGGGCATCATCATCGGTGGCGAAGAGCTGCACAACAACCACCACACCTACCCGACCTCGGCCAAGCTGTCGGTCAAGCCTTACGAATTCGACATCGCCTGGGGCTACATCCGCGCGCTGGAGATGATGGGCCTGGCCAAGGTGCGCAAGACGCCCCCTCGCTTGACGCTGGGCGATGTCAAGCCCGTGGCCGATGCGCAGACGCTGGAAGCCATCGTGGCCAATCGCTACGAGCTGATGGCCGGTTATGCCCGCGAAGTGCGCCGCGCCTGTGCCAGTGAAGTGACGCGCCTGAAGGCCAGCGGGCAGGGCACCGCCGCCGCGCAACTCAAGCGCGTGCGCCGCTGGGTGCACCGCGACGAAGCGCAGATGCCCACCGGCATGGCGAAAGAGGTGCAGCAAACCCTCGCCAGCCTGCCCCAGCTCGACAAGCTGATCGCCATGCGCGAAGAGCTGCGCGCCCTGTGGACCCGCACCAACGTGTCCGCCGAGCAACTCGTGCACGATCTGCAAGAGTGGTGTCATCGTGCAGAAAGCAGTGGCATCGCCGCCCTGCAAGAGTTCTCGCGCAAGCTGCGTGCAGCCCACGCCTGACCCCTCTCCAGTCTCACCCCAACAACCCCGCAGTCGCGGGGTTTTTTGTTGATGTCGGGCCTGAATCAGGGCAAGCCCTCAAACCCCGAACCCCTGTCACAAGCTGTAACGTGAACTTTGGCGCGTTGGCTGTTGTTTTCACGCCGTCTTTGCCGGCTTTCCCCAGTGAGGTCGCGAACGCCTGTCCTGTAACCTGAACCTGTTCTGTCAGTCAAATCCATGATCCTGTTGCCAGGTGAAAGGTGAGCACGAGGCAGACGCGGGCTGTGTCAGTGCAGTCGCGCGATTTCAGTGATGGCAGAGGTTCGAACATGTGGCTTGATTTGGGGATCGGTGTCGTGGGTTGCGTCCTCGGTGCGGGCGTGACTTGGTGGTACCAACGGCGTGCGTGGGCAGCCCGTGGCGTGTTGGTGCCGCAGTCCGAGGTGCAGGCGCAGCAGCAGGACTGGCAGGCTCGCGTCGATGCGCTGCAGGCACAACTGCAGGAGCAGTTGCAGGCCTCTCAGCAGCAGGACTCTGACGCGCACACCCAACTGGCCCAGATGCGCTCAGACCTGGAAGAGCAACTGCATCAGGTGCACAACGGCGCCACGCTCACGCGTGAGCAAGCCTTGCAGACCTGCCAACAGCTGGCCACGGCCATCGACAAGCTCATGGGCCTGATCAAGACCTTCGAGCGCTGGCACGCCGACATGAGCGTGCTCATCTCCCACAACCGCGAAATGCACGACCGCAACGACGAGTTCGCCTCCATCGTGCGGCAGGTCATCATCGTGGCGCTCAACGCCTCCATCGAGGCGGCGAGGGCCGGCGAAATGGGCAAGGGCTTTGCCGTGGTGGCCAACGAGGTGCGCAGCCTGGCCAACCGGGCCGAGGCGCTGTCCAAGGACTACAGCAACAACCTGCACAAGAACGACCTCATCACCACGACCACCTTCCAGGACCTGCAGGCAGGCGGCAAGATGATCATCGGGGCCGTCACCGAGTTGCAGGTCATCAACAACAAGACCCGCACCATTCTGGTGGCGGAGCCCGTCTGAGCGCCATGATCAGTCAGCAAGCCAAAGACGGGTTCGAGTTCTTCGTCACCAACGCGCTCAAGGCGGCGGTGGTGTCATCGCCCGATGACCGTGTCGACGTCACGGCGCTCGAGGACAGCAGCGAGATCAAGGAGGAGCGCATGGTGCTCCTGACCGTGTCGTCCTACCTGTTTCGCGCCATCACCATGATGTCCTTCACGCTCGATGCCGCCACTCGCCACCATCTGGCCGCCATCCATCGCGCCCCGGCCGAGAGCATGGGTGAGGCCGACTACCTGGACGTGATTGGCGAGGTCGGCAACATCTTTTGCGGGGCGCTCAACCGCGACCTGTCTCATCACTTCCCTTATCTGGGCATGTCCACCCCGAACGTGCTGGAGCGCGAGTGCATCGACTACCTTGATGAGCTCGACGCCAGCTACATCCGACATTTCCGTGTGGTCGTCAATGACGGGGTCACCTTCCACGCCAGCCTGTGTGTCTGCGATTTTGCCGACATTGATTTCCAGGTGGACACCTCCGTGACCGAAGAAAGCCACGGCGAGCTGGAACTGTTTTGAACCTCCCATAGCCAGAGATCAAGCTCATGCAGGAAGCCGCTCAACTGGTCAGCAAAGTGCTGGTGCTCAACGATGACGCCGAGGTGCGGGGGCACATCAAGGCCTTTTGCGAGGCTCACCATCTGATCCCCGTCAAGCCGCAAGCCGGTGCCGCACTCTCAGTGCTCAAGTCCAATGTGGATCTGGGCGCCATCTTCCTGCAGGAAACCTACCTGGGTGAGGGTGGCAATGCCGTGGAGCTGGCGCTCGCCATCCACGCGATCCGGCCGGAGCTGCCCATCTTTCTGAGGCGGGACACGCAGTCTCACCTGGACGACCTGCCCGATGTCTACCGCGGCGTGTTCACGGCCGCCTATACCATCGCCACGATCGACGAGTTGGGGCCGATGATTGCCAAGAGCATCTTCAGCTTCCAGTTCCCCAATGCGCTGGTGCGCGGCATCACCGAGATCACCAAGTCCACTCTGGAGAACCAGTTCAAGGACGTCGAGGTGCGCACCGAAGCCCCGTACATGGTGCGCGACCGGCTCATCTACGGTGAGCTCTTCACCCTGATCCCGCTGGAGAGCACCTGGTGCCGCGGCTACATGATGTTCCAGACCGAGGAAGCGCCTCTGCTGGCCTATGTCGAGAACGGCCGCACCCACATCACGCGGGACCCCGCGAACTTCCGCGACATCAACCACGTGATGGGCGAGGTGACCAACCTTATCTGGGGTGCTTTCAAGAACCGCTTCATCTCCGATGAGCCAGTCGACTGGCGCCAGTCTCAGGTGCCGCTGATCGTCAACCACCAGCACCGCTACATCTCCTTCGGTTCGGAGGATCCGCAACTGTGCCTGCGCTACACCGTGCTCGACCCCTTTGGCAAGGTGGCACCGCTCGTGATCTACCAACGTTTTGTTTTCAACCTCAGCTGGGCGCCCGAAAAGTTCAAAGAGAACGAAGTGCTCACCGACAACCTGTTCGAGTCCGGCGAACTCGAACTTTTCTGATTCCACTTTCTCAAGAGGTGAACCACCATGGCACAAGTACTCGTCGTTGACGACTCTGCAACCGTCCGCAATGAGGTCGGAGATTTCCTGAAGAAGAATGGCCTGGACGTGGTCACGGCCGTCGATGGCCGGGATGGGCTGGACAAGCTCAAAGCCGATGCCCGCATCAAGCTGGTGGTCAGCGACGTCAACATGCCCAATATGGACGGCTTGACCATGGCCGAGAAGATCCGCGGCGAGCTGCGCAACAGCACGGTCAACATCATCATGCTGACCACCGAGAACACGCCCATCATGAAAGAGCGGGGCAAGGCGGCCGGCATCAAGGGCTGGATCGTCAAACCCTTCAAAGGCGAGGCCGTGATCGCCACCTTCAAGAAGCTGGCTGAAGCCTGACGCTCCAAAAGGTCGCTCCGCTGTCCGTCCACCCTCCATCAGAGAGGTACACCTTATGTCCATCAGTCGTTTCCTGATGCTGGCCCTGTTGGGCATGCTGCTGTCCTGGACCGCGCGTGCGGCCGACACGCGTCCCGATTGTCACTCCTGTCACATTGAAATTCAGTCGCTCGACCAGCCCGCGAAGCTTGCGGGCAAGTGGCTGTTCACGCGTGACGATCGCCCTGAGAACAAAGATCCGGTGCTGGACACTCAGGACTGGAGGCTGATCATGGCGCCTGGCCCCTGGAAGCCGGCCTACAACGATGGCAAGGTGTTCACCGTGGGCTGGTACCGCGGCAACCTGAAGTTCAACCCTGACCTCATTGGTCAGGAGGTGGTTTTCATGGTCAACACCTACATGGCGCGCATGCACGTGTATGTGGACGGCCAGGAGGTCTACCAACGTCCTCACGATATCAATGTGGAACGCTACTACTCGATCCAGCCGATTCCGGTCCGCTTCAAGGTGACCAAGCCCGAGCACGTGGTCGCCTTCCGTGTCGAGACACCCCTGATGACCGGTGTCTATCAGTTGCCATTCGAGGTGCATCGCTACGACCAGCACGACAGCAGCCTGGCGCTGTGGCAGTTTTGGGGCGGCGAGGCTCGCACCATTGCGGCCTACGTGATGTTCGTGTTCGGCCTGTTCTTCCTGTTGGTCTACTCCAAGACCCAGTACCCCCTGTACATGATGGCGGCCCTGTCAGGCTTGCTCATCTTCCCCTTCTTCGGTTCGCCCGGCGACTACTTCATGAAGGTCTTCAGCCCGGACGTAATGCTCTACTCGCATTACGTCGGCCTGATGGGCATTTTCATGTTCTACATGTTCGGGCAGTACATCACGCATCGCTTCCTTCCGCGACTCAATTGGGTGAAGGGCGCCATCTATATCGTCCTGTGCGCCACAATCGGAAGCATGATGTTTGTGCCGAACGTCGAGTTGTTCCAGAAGGTGCGACCCGTCCTGTTCATTCTGAACCTGATCTCAGGCTCCATCAGCCTCTGGCAGTTGGTCTTGGCCTGGCGTGAAGGCAAGTCTGGCGCCGCCATTCTCACCATTGGCATGACCATCTTCCTGCTCACGGGCTTCAACGACGTGTTGCTGGCGCTGGGCAAGATCTCTTCGGTGTCGCTGATCTTCTCGGGCGTGTTGGTCTACATGTGCGCCATGATGTACGTGGCCTCGACCCGCTTTGCCAACACTTTCATGGAGAACCGCAGGCTGGTCAAAGACCTGCAGGGCATCAACGACAACCTCGAAGGTCTGGTCAGCGAACGCACCGCACAGCTGCGCGAAAAGAGCCAGGACATCCAGAGCATGCTGGAGAACCTGCCGCAGGGCGTGCTCACCGTCACCGCCAGCAACGAGGTGCACCCCGAGTACTCTGCCTACCTGGAAACCATCCTGGAGACCCAGGACATTGCGGGCAAGAACCTGATACCCCTGCTGTTCAGCAACAGCTCGCTGGGCTCGGACGCGCTGTCCTCGGTCGAGGCCGCCGCCGCCAGCTGCGTCGGTGAAGACGTCATGAACTTCGAGTTCAACAGCCATCTGATGGTCACCGAGCTGGACAAGACCATGCCAGATGGCCGCGTCAAGTCACTGGCCTTGAGCTGGTCTCCCATCTGCAATCAAGACGACATCGTCGACAAGCTCATGGTCTGCGTGCGCGACGTCACCGAGCTCAAGCGACTGGAGCACGAAGCCTCGGAGCAAAAGCGCGAGCTGGACATCATTGGTCAGATCCTGTCCGTGACCCAGGAGAAGTTCAGCGACTTCATCGACGGCTCACGCCGCTTCATCGTCGAGAACCGACAGCTCATCGAGCAGACGTCGAACAAGGACCAGGAGGTGGTGGCGCTGCTGTTCCGCAACATGCACACCATCAAGGGCAATGCCCGCACCTACGCCTTCATCCACCTCACCAACCTCGTTCACGAAGCCGAGCAGGCCTACGACCAACTGCGCAAGGACCCCGAGGCCGTGTGGGATGCGCCGGAGTTGCTGCGCACGCTGGATGGCGTCGAGGCGATGGTGGAAGAGTACGCCCGCATCAACGACAACGTGCTGGGCCGCAAGGGGCCGGGCCGCCGTGGCAGTGTTGAGAAGTACGCGCTGGTGGACCGTGAGCACCTGGCCGATTCGCTGGACCTGCTGTCCTCGGTGAACCTCGACGATGCCGCTGCCTTGCGGGGCGCACTCCAGCAGGTCAAGCTGACCCTGAGCCAGATCGGCACCGAACGCCTGGAGGGCGTGCTGGCAGGGCAGGTTGACTCGCTGCCATCCCTGGCACGCGAGCTGGGCAAGGAGCCACCTGTGATCCGTCTGTACGACCATCATGTGGTGGTGCAAAACCAGATCGCCCCTTTGCTCAAGAACCTGTTCACCCACCTGCTGCGCAACGCGATGGACCACGGCCTGGAGCCGGCGGCCGAGCGCCTGGCCGCTGGCAAGCCGGCCGCCGGGCGGATCGACATCGAGGTGAAGCTCGACGTGGGCGGCTTGCGCATCCGCCTGCACGACGACGGCCGTGGCCTGGCCTTGGCCCGCATCCGCGCCCGTGCCCTTGAGCAAGCGTTGCTCACAGAGGAGGAGGCACGTTCTGACGAAGCAGTCGCCCAGACCATCTTCCTGTCAGGCTTCTCCACGGCGGAGCAGGTGACCGAGGTGTCCGGGCGTGGCGTGGGGATGGATGCCGTACGCGGCTTCCTGCAGCGCGAAGGCGGTGACGTTCACATCCACTTCCTTGACACGAACGTGGGCGCTGATTTCCGTGCCTTCGACTTGGTGGTCAGCCTGCCGGCCCGCTTCGGTACCCAGCTGGACCTGCCAAGCGAAACGGCAGAGCCTGACGCTCGGCTTGCACCTCTGGCCGTGTGATTCAAGGCACAACAAAAAACCCGCCGGTTTGCACTGGCGGGTTTTTTTTGTTTCTGGCTGGCCGGGAAGGCCAGGCAGACAAGAAAAACTGAATTACTTCAGCTTCACTTCCTTGTAGGCGACGTGCTTGCGTGCCTTGGGGTCGAACTTCATGAATTCCAGCTTTTGAGGCGTGGTCTTCTTGTTCTTGCTGGTGGTGTAGAAGTGGCCGGTACCCGCAGTGGATTCCAGCTTGATCTTTTCGCGTCCGCCTTTTGCAGCCATGATTCAGTCTCCAATTACAGTTCGCCGCGGGCGCGCAGATCCACCAGGACCTGATCGATACCCACCTTGTCAATCAGGCGCAGAGCGGCCGTGCTGATGCGCAGACGCACCCAGCGGTTTTCGCTTTCGACCCAGAAACGACGGTACTGCAGGTTGGGCAGGAAACGACGCTTGGTCTTGTTGTTGGCGTGGGAAACATTGTTCCCGGACATCGGGCCCTTGCCCGTGACTTGACAGACGCGTGCCATGACGCTTCTCCGTTCGCTGTAATTGCGCTTATGTTGCGAATCGGTGCCCAGAGCAGGGGTGCTCATTGCTGAACCAGACCCTGTTGAAGCACCCTTCCGGAAGCGTCGACGTCAAAAGCCATCAAGTGGCCTGCAATGACGCATCTACTCCGGGACGAGTTGTGCAAAAACCGAGATTATAGCCAGATTCTTCGGTCTTGGCAAAGAGGGGGCGACAAACAAGCCGCCATCCCCCCGATCAGGCTGCGCCTTGCTCCAGGAAACGCTGGGCATCCAGGGCGGCCATGCAGCCCGTGCCGGCGCTGGTGATCGCCTGACGGTAGACGTGATCCTGCACATCCCCCGCTGCGAACACGCCCGGCACGCTGGTCATGGTGGCAAAACCGCTGTTGCCGCCGCGCGTGATGATGTAGCCGTCCTTCATCTCCAGCTGGCCCTTGAAAATGTCGGTGTTGGGCTGGTGGCCGATGGCAATGAAGCAGCCCTTGAGCGAGAGCTCCTTGAGGCTGTTGTCTTCCACGTTCTTCAGACGCACGCCGGTGACGCCGCTTTGGTCCCCCAGCACCTCGTCCAGCACATTGAACACGTGCAGCTCAATCTTGCCGGCCGCCACTTTCTCGTGCAGCTTGTCGATCATGATGGGCTCGGCGCGGAACTTGTCGCGGCGGTGGATCAGGTGCACCTTGCTGGCGATGTTCGACAGGTACAGCGCTTCTTCGACAGCGGTGTTGCCGCCGCCCACCACGCAGACCTCTTGGTTCTGATAGAAGAAGCCGTCGCAGGTGGCGCAACCGCTCACGCCACGGCCCATGAACGCTTCTTCAGAGGGCAGACCCAGGTACTTGGCCGAGGCGCCGGTGGCGATGATCAGTGCGTCGGTGGTGTAGGTGCCGGCGTCGCCCTTGAGGGTGAAGGGGCGCTGTGTCAGGTCTACCTCGTTGATCTGGTCGAAGACCATGGCCGTGTGAAAACGCTCGGCGTGCTGCTGGAAGCGCTGCATCAGGTCCGGGCCTTGCACGCCATGCACGTCGGCCGGCCAGTTGTCCACCTCGGTGGTGGTCATCAGTTGGCCGCCCTGGGCGATGCCGGTGATCAGGGTGGGCTTGAGGTTGGCGCGTGCGGCATAGATGCCTGCGGTGTAGCCCGCAGGACCTGAGCCCAGGATCAGGACTTGGCTGTGTGTTGGAGTACTCATGGCTTGGCCTTTCAGTGTGTGTGTATGCTACAGCCACGGCAGTGACCGTTGCGCACAAGGGCAAATTCCGATGGGCTGCGTCATGCAACCTCGTTAAAGTGCTAAAAAATAACGGTGTATTGACGAAAATTGTAGAGACAGGTTGTGTGTCGCACCGATGCCAGGTGGTAAAGCCCGCCCGGCGCCATGTTTTTGACCTGAGTCCCTGTCTGATAAAAGAGGAGCGTTCATGGCCATGCTGTCCAATCTCGACCTGATCCGTCGAGTCCCGTTGTTTTCGATGCTCACACAGGCTCAGGCTGAGTCGATTGCCGAGGGGGTGGTCAAGCGTCGCTATCGTCGGGGCGAATTGATCGTCGAGCGCGGTCGCAAGACCAATTCGCTGTTCATTTTGCTGACCGGGCGCGCCCGTGTGGTGGCGGCCGATGAACGTGGCCGTGAAGTCATCCTGGCCGTGCTGGAAGCCGGTGACTACCTGGGCGAAATGAGCCTGATCGACAACGAGCCGCATTCGGCCACGGTTCGCGCTGAAGTGCAGACCGACGTGCTGGTGCTGGGGCGTCCTGAGTTTGCGCGCTGCCTGCCCGAGAACTCGTCCTTGTCCTACGCCATCCTGCGCGGCCTGGTGCAGCGCCTGCGTGCTGCCGACCGCCAGATCGAATCCCTGGCCCTGCTCGATGTCTATGGCCGCGTCGCGCGCGCCCTGCTCGACATGGCGGACGAAGACGCCGGCGAGAAGGTCATCCGTGGCAAGGTCTCCCGTCAGGACCTGGCCAAGCATGTGGGGGCCTCCCGCGAAATGGTCAGCCGCGTGATGAAGGACCTGGAAGAGCGCGGCCTGATCGAAACGCAGGAAACCGGCAGCGTGGTGCTCAAGGAGCGCCTCTCCAACACCGCCTGATCCGAACGGCTGTCCCCGCATGACCGAATGCCCCTTGCGAGGGGCATTTTGCTGCGTGCCCGCAAGCGCGCGAGCCAGGGCAAAAAGCGCTCACAATGTCGCCATGACATTTCCGCTGGGATCTCTTCATTCTGACGCCGCGGGCTCGGGCAAAGCCGCCGATCGCCGCGCTGAACCTGCCAGTCACCCCCGCACCATCGGGCGCCTGCACCGTGTGCCCAAGACGCCTGTGGTGGCACCGGTCGAACCCCTGGAGCAGACCATGCGCTTCCAGGCAGCGCTGCTGCTGGGCGGCGTGCTGTGGATTTTGATGGTGCTGGCCATGGCCAGCCATGATCGGCTCGACCCGGCGTTCACCACCTCAGGGCAGCATGCCGTGCCTCACAACTGGGTGGGGCAGTTGGGGGCCTATGTGTCCGACATTTTGCAAATGCTGCTGGGGCACTCGGCCTGGTGGCTGCCCCTGGTCGGCCTGCGGGTGTGGCTGGGGGCGCTGGCGCTCTGGATGCGCCGCGACACGGCGCGCAGCGTCGCACGGGTGCCTGTGCCCGTCGAGACCGTCTCGCCGATGAGCGGCATCTGGCGAGTCTGGCTGGGGTTGGCGCTGGTGCTGTCGGCCAGTTGCGCGCTGGAGTGGTCGCGCCTGTACCGCCATGAGGCCATGCTCGCTGGCGAACAAGCCGGCGGCGTGCTGGGCCTGATCCTCGGTCAATGGGGCATGCGCTGGTTGGGCTTCAATGGCTCGGGCGTCCTGTGGATTGCCTTGCTGGTGGCAGGCAGTGCCCTGGCCCTGCGCTTTTCCTGGCTGGACCTGGCCGAGCGCATCGGGCAATTGTTCGATCGCCTGCGTCAGCAGCACGAAACCCAGCGCGAGGTGGCGCAAGACATCCGCATTGGCGAGAAGGCCGCCATCGAGCGCGAGCGCGTGGTCGAAGAGGTGCGCCAGGAGGCCCCGATCGAGCCCATCCCGCTGATCATCGAGCAACCGATGGTCGAGGTGCCCAAGTCCGATCGCGTCACGAAGGAAAAGCAAAAGCCGCTGTTTGCCGAGATGGCCGATGGCAAGCTGCCGCAGATCGATCTGCTGGACGCTGCACCGGGCCGAACGGAAACGATCACCACCGAGTCCCTGGAGATGACCTCGCGGCTGATCGAGAAGAAGCTCAAGGACTTCGGGGTGGAGGTGCGCGTCGTGGCGGCCTCGCCAGGGCCCGTCATCACCCGCTACGAAATCGAACCGGCCACGGGCGTGAAGGGCTCCCAGATCGTCAACTTGGCCAAGGACCTGGCCCGCTCGCTGTCGCTGGTGTCCATCCGCGTGGTCGAAACCATTCCCGGTAAAAACCTGATGGCACTGGAGTTGCCCAACGCCAAGCGCCAGATGATCCGCCTCACCGAGATTCTGGGCTCGCAGGTGTATCACGAGGCCCACTCCATGCTGAGCATCGGGCTGGGCAAGGACATCGTGGGTTTGCCCGTTGTGGCCGATCTGGCCAAGATGCCGCACTGCCTGGTGGCGGGGACCACCGGCTCCGGCAAATCGGTGGGCATCAACGCCACCATCCTGAGCCTGCTCTACAAGGCCGAAGCGCGCGATGTGCGCCTCATCCTGATCGACCCCAAGATGCTCGAAATGAGCATGTACGAAGGCATTCCGCACCTGCTGTGTCCGGTCGTGACCGACATGAAGCAGGCGGCCAACGCCCTCAACTGGGCCGTGGGCGAGATGGAGCGACGCTACAAGCTCATGTCCAAGATGGGCGTGCGCAACCTGGCGGGCTTCAACAAGAAGATGGATGAGGCCAAGGCGCGGGGCGAACTCATCCCCAACCCCTTCAGCCTCACGCCCGACGAGCCCGAGCCGCTCGATCGCATGCCGCACATCGTCATCGTGATCGACGAGTTGGCCGACCTCATGATGGTGGTGGGCAAGAAGATCGAAGAGCTGATCGCACGTCTGGCCCAGAAGGCCCGCGCCGCCGGCGTGCACCTCATTTTGGCCACGCAGCGGCCCTCGGTGGACGTCATCACCGGCCTGATCAAGGCCAACATCCCCACGCGCATTTCCTTCCAGGTCTCCAGCAAGATCGACAGCCGCACCATCCTCGACCAGATGGGAGCCGAGGCGCTGCTGGGGCAGGGCGACATGCTGTACCTGCCGTCGGGCTCCGGCCTGCCGATCCGCGTGCACGGCGCCTTCGTCAGCGACGAAGAGGTGCACCGGGTGGTCGAGTACATCAAGTCGCAGGGCGAGCCCAACTACATCGAGGGCATCCTGGAGGGCGGCAACCTCAGTGACGAGGGCAGCAACCTCGACGGCTCGCCCATGGGCGGCAGTGATGGCGAACAAGACCCGATGTACGACAACGCGGTCGCGGTGGTGCTGCAACACAAGAAAGCGTCGATCTCGCTGGTGCAGCGCCACCTGCGCATCGGTTACAACCGTGCGGCGCGCTTGCTGGAACAAATGGAGAAATCTGGACTCGTATCCAGTATGGCCACCAACGGCAACCGTGAACTGATTGTTCCGGCCCGGGGTGGCGATGGCGGCGCCACTTCGGCGCCCTGGGATGAGGCCTGAAGAGATGCGACGGATGCGGACACAATGGGGACGGGCCAGCGCGCTGGCCGTAGGGCTGACGATGGCGTGCAGCGTGGCTCAGGCGGATGCTGTGGCCAGCTTGCGGGCCTTCGTCAAAGATGTGCAGACAGGGCGGGGG
>Ga0209066_10000722_pt1 | contig 47162 bp, 32 predicted proteins | sample All_14_2_FD_187198 | JGI IMG/M metagenome (GOLD analysis project Ga0209066, IMG submission 187198) | Freshwater microbial communities in response to fracking from Pennsylvania, USA - Allegheny Zone_MetaG_DW_15 (SPAdes) (version 2) ... | reverse complement strand
AATGCCGGATCGCCTTGACCAGATCGCCCGTCATGCGGGTGAAGGCGAGCAAACCCTTCATGTCCATCTTGGTCAGGGGTTCGATGATTTCGAACACATCGCCGCCGGAACAGAAATTGCCGCCCGCGCCCGTGATCACCACCGCGTCGACATCATCGCCATAGGCCAGATCGCGGAAATGGTCGCGCAGCTCGGCATAGGACTGGAAGGTCAGCGGGTTCTTTTTATCCGGCCGGTTCAGCGTCACCACGCCGACGCGGCCTTCCATGCGCCACAGGAAATGCTCCGGCCGGGCTTCGGCCATCGGGCGGATGGTCATCATGCGGCGTCCTCCTCGCGCCCACGCTTCACGGCGGCAGCGGCCGAGGCGCGGGTCTTCTGCAACAGCTGGGTCAAAGTCTCGATATCCGACGGGTCCAGATCGGCAAAAATATCCTCGATCCAGCCATTATGTTCGGCCAGCATGGTGGCGAACTGTTCCCGCCCCCTTTGGGTCAGCGCGATATGGATGCGCCTGCGATCACCGGGGGGGGAGGAGCGCTCGGCAAACCCCTCGCGCACCAGACGATCGACCACGCCGGTTACATTGCCGTTGGAAACCCGCAGCCGGGCGGACAACTCGCCCATGGTCAGCCCGCCCTCCGGCGCACGGTCCAGCGTCGCCAGACAGTCGAAGCGCGGCAGGGTCTGCCCATGTTCACGCAGCCGGCTTTGCAGGTCGCGCTCGATATCCTGGGCCGCCGCCAGCAGGCGCAGCCACATTCTGAGCTTGGCGCGGATCGTGTCGGCGCTCATCCCGCGACCTCCCCGCCATCAATGGCGATGGCCTGGCCGGTGATGCCGCGCGCCCCGTCGGACACCAGGAAGGCTACCGTTTCCGCCACTTCCGACGGATCGATCAGGCGACCTTGCGGATTGGCCTTGGCCAGTTCCGCGCGTGCCTCCTCCTCGGTCCGGCCCGTCTTGGCGGTAATGTTGGCGATCGCCTCGGCGATGATGTCGGTTTCGGTATAGCCGGGGCATACCGCATTGACCGTGACGCCCTTGGTTGCCAGTTCCAGCGCCAGGGCGCGCGTCAGCCCGACCACGCCATGCTTGGCCGCGACATAGGCCGCGACATAGGGATAGCCGACCAGCCCTGCCGTGGAGGCGATGTTGATGACGCGCCCGGACCCGGCCGCGATCATCATCGGCAGTACCGCCTGGGTCATGCTCCACACCCCTTCCAGATTGACCGAGAGCATGGCCTGAAAATCGGCGAGGGAGGATTTCAGGAAGGGCTTGGCCGCGGCCTGTCCGGCATTGTTCACCAGGATGGTGACGGGGCCATAGGCCGCGCTGGCCTCTTCCACCATGGCCGCGACGCTGGCCGCATCGGTAACGTCGCAGACGGCCGGCCGCACACCGTCCAGCTTCGCCGCCACCTCCGCCAGCCGGCCGGCATCGCGCCCGGTGATGGTGACCTGCGCCCCCAGCCCGGCAAGGCGGGAGGCGATGGCAAGCCCGATGCCCCGCCCGCCGCCGGTGACGATGGCATGCTGTCCGGACAGGGTGGGGGTCATTGCAGCCCCTCCATCAATCGGTAGGCCCTCACCCGGCGCGTGCCGCGCCACCCTCTCCCGCAAGCGGGCGAGGGTATGCGTTGGACCCTCTCCACCCTCCAGGGGGGAGAGGGTTGGGTGAGGGGGGCATACCTCCCCGCCAGTATCCTTCGAGACGACCCTGCGGACCACCTCAGCACGAGGGTGTTCTCATAGTCCCTCATGCTGAGGAGCGGCGCAGCCGCGTCTCGAAGCATGGGGATGGTCTGTGTCGGGTCAGACAAGGACCGGCTCCTGCGCCTTCTTTTCCGCCAGACGATAGAGCTGCTCCCCACCCGCCCGATATTGCTGCGGCCAGTTGGCACCCTCGCCGCGATAGCCCTGCTCGGCGGCCGCGCGCAGCGTCCAATAGGGGTCGGCCAGATGCGGCCGGGCCATGCAGACCAGATCGGCGCGACCCGCCAGCAGGATCGCATTGGCCTGATCGGCCTCGGTGATGTTGCCGACCGCGATGGTGGGGATGCCGACCTCGTTGCGGATGCGGTCGGCAAACGGCGTCTGGAACATGCGGCCATAGACGGGCTTGCCCTCGCGCGTGGTCTGCCCGGCCGAGACATCGACGATATCCACACCGGCCTGTTTCAGGATGCGGGCGATGCGCACCGCCTCCTGTGGGGTGATGCCCTGATCACCGGCCCAGTCAGTGGCGGAGATGCGGGCCGCCATCGGCTTGTCTTCCGGCCAGACGCCCCGCATGGCGCGGAACACTTCCAGCGGGAAGCGCATCCGGTTGTCGAGCGAGCCGCCATATTCGTCTTCGCGGTGATTGCTGAGCGGCGTGATGAAGGCCGAGAGCAGATAGCCATGGGCCAGATGCAGTTCCACCATATCGAAGCCTGCTTCGCGCCCGCGTACCGTGGCGGAGACGAAATCCTCCACCACCTTGTCCATATCGGCGCGGGTCATTTCGCGCGGCACCTGGTTCTGCGGCGACCAGGCGATGGGCGAGGGGGCAAGGATCGGCCAGTTCCCCTGCTTCAGGGGGGCGTCCGATTCCTCCCAGCCGAGCTGGGTTGAGGCCTTGGGCCCGGCATGGCCAAGCTGCAGGCAGAATTTCGTCCCGTCCTGCGCATGCACGAAATCGACGATGCGCTTCCAGGCAGCGCCCTGCTCATCGCTCCAGATGCCGGTGCAGCCGGGACTGATGCGCCCTTCCGCCGAAACATCGGTCATTTCGGTATAGATCAGCCCGGCGCCGCCCTGGGCCCTGGCGCCGTAATGCACCAGATGGAAATCGTCCGGCACGCCATCCTTTGCCGAATACATGCACATGGGCGAAACCACGATGCGGTTCTTCAGCGTCATGCCGCGCAGGGTGAACGGGGTGAACATCGGGGGCACGCGCATATTGCCGACGGGCATGGCGGCACGCTCGGCATACCAGCCTTCCAGCCCTTCCAGCCAGGACCGGTCACGCAGGCGCAGATTTTCATGGCTGATGCGCTGCGAGCGGGTCATCAGCGAATAGGCGAATTGTTCGGGGTCCAGGCCGACATAGCGTTCCACAGCTTCGAACCATTCGGTGGAGTTGCGCGCCGCCGATTGCAGCTTCAGCACTTCGACCCGTCGGGTTTCCTGATACTCCTCCAGCAGCTCCGGCAGGGGCTTGCCCTGGTGCAGCATGGCGGCCAGATCGATCGCATCCTCGAAAGCGAGCTTGGTGCCGGACCCGATGGAGAAATGCGCGGTATGGGCGGCATCGCCCATCAGGATGATATTGTCCTTGAACCAATGCGCACAGGAAATCCGGGGGAAGTTCAGCCAGGCCGAGCCGCGCAGATGGCGCGCATTGCTCATCAGCGTCTGGCCGTCCAGATATTTCGCGAAGATCCGCTCGCAGCGCGCGATGGTCTCTTCCGTCGTCATCTTATCGAAGCCGAGGGCTTCCCAGGCTTCCGGCCCGCATTCCACGATGAAGGTGGAGGTCTGCGGATCGAATTTATAGGCATGTACCCAGACCCAATGGCCTTCCACCTGTTCGAAGATGAAGGTGAAGGCGTCGAACACCTTATGCGTGCCCAGCCAGATGAATTTGTTCCGCCGGATTTCAACATCGGGCTGGAATACATCCTCATACAGCTTGCGGGTCTTGGAATTCAGCCCGTCCGAGGCGATGACGAGGTCATATTCGCCGGCCATGCGCGCGATGTCATCCTCGCTGATCTCGCGCTCGAAGGCGAGTTCGATACCCAGCTCCAGCGCGCGATCCTGCAGGATGTTCAACAGTTTCTTGCGGCCGATACCGATGAAGCCATGCCCGCCCGAGCTAATGGTGCGGCCCTTGAAATGGACGTCGATATCGTCCCAATGGGCGAATTCGGCATGGATCGCCTCGGCCGAAATCAGGTCGTTCCGGCGCAGATTCTCCATGGTCTGGTCGGAGAAGACGACGCCCCAGCCGAAGGTGTCGAAGGGCTTGTTGCGCTCGATCACGACGATCTCATGCGCGGGGTCGCGCAGCTTCATCAGGATCGCAAAATACAGTCCGGCCGGCCCGCCGCCCAGGCACGCAATGCGCATTGTCCCGTCTCCCAATTTATTTCGTTGTTAAATAGTTTAGACCTAAAATATCCGGAGTCAAGCGCCCTCACAGCGGTATTGCAGAAGGCGGTTTCGGCGATGAAATCCATGCGGTGACGGTTCGCGACAAGCGTACGGGCGAGGTCTGCGGTGCGGCTGCGTGGCCGGGCAGGGGCTGATGCGCAGGTTGCTGACCCAAGGCAGTCTCCAGTTATAGGATATAAATCCTATATAAATCATAAAATCGCAAAAATATTGACTTTCAGCGTCTTTTGCTATATGCATCTACGCTGAAATCATCTTTTGCGATGAGGTGCTGGGGGATGGACGGCGCAGCTATAGCGTGGGCTTGGTTTCTGGGTGTTTTCATTATTTTTCTGCTGCCCCTGATCACACTCGCCGCCGTCGCCTTCGCGGTTCGCTATCGGGAGAAGACAGGGCGATGGAAGGGTCGTCCGCTCGTCATTCTTTCCGTCTGGGCACTGTTCGTGGCCGGGGACGTCCCGCTCAAACTCGCCCTGCTGGGCTGGTCCTGCATGGTGTGGGGTGGAGTGTGGGTCGCGGATGACTTCGATCCGTCCTTTCGTCCGCCTTCGGCGTGGCGCAGCGCCGTTGGCTGTGACCAGCAATGTCTCGATAGCTTGGATTCTGATCCAACCGCGGTGGTTCAGGTTTATGTCGTCGATCCCGACGCGGCGGCCCATGCCGAAACGGCCGGCTATTTTGAATATTGGCGATCCACCGTGCCGGGGCATCCTTCCTGTCTTCTGCCCTGGCGGGAGGTGAAGGCGAAGATGGGGGCGGCGGTCACACCGCGACTTGTAGACGATGCGGGGCGGGATGATTGTCTTGCCCGCTCCACCCCCGCCAATCCGCCCGATATCCTTCGCTTCAGGGTGAGCAAGGATACCGTTCGTCCAACCAATATTTTGTTCATGTGGCGAAAGGACGAACAACTCCTTACGGAGCTTTCGTCGGGCAAGGTTGTTGCCAGTATTCGCGACTATTCCATCCCGATGTTCTGGTGGGTGCCGGGATGGGTGTTGAGCTGTCCCAACACGCCGCTGGATGTGTCCATCGAGGATATTCGCAGCGGCAGCTATCCGAAACAATCCTAGTCGAAGAAAGGTGCAGGCATGTCTTCCAATCGGTCTGTTTCCCGCAAGGCGACGGATGTCGCCGATATCGATGCGGCCCTGTTGAGCCATCTTGCCTACAGCCTGCCCAAGCAGGTCAACGATGCGCGCGTGGCGGGTTTGAAACCAAGTGAAGCACGTCCGGTGGATTTCGGTCGGATCGGTGATTCCGTTGACCAAAGGGGTGGGGTGCAATCCCAACACCACACCCAGGGGCAGGCCGACTATCTGAACCGGAATTTCGATCTGCTGGACGTGAAGGATTTCAAGGATGGCATCCATGCCGTGACGGTACGCGACAAGCGCACGGGCGAGGTCACGGTCGCCTTTCCAGGCACGGATTTGTCTGAATTGTCCGATTGGGGCCGTGCCATTACCATCGGGCATAATGGAACCATGCAGGTGACAGAGGCTGCGGAGGAGTATGTACGCTCCATCGCGGAACAGCATGGTGCCGTGCACCTGACCGGCCATTCCGCCGGTGGCACCTTGGCGATGCGATTGACCGATCGGCTTGATGACAAGGTCGTCGCGCGGGCAACGGTCTTTCAGGCGCCTGGGGAAACACGGATAGAGAGAATCGGCAAGGGGCATCCACGAAGGCAGAAAACGGAACGCGTTCATTCTACGGATGATTCCAGGATCGTTTCCTATCAAGCGGATGGAGATTTTATTGGTGGTGCGTGGACCGATCCAGCCCGCGCCGAGGTGGTGGATGTGTCGGAAGGTGGTGCTGAAGCCGGTATGCTGGAAGACCATTCGAAGAAGAATATGACCAATACCATGATCAATCAGACAGTTGGAGGACTGCGTGGCCTGGCTGCGGAGGCGGGGATCAGCGATCCGACGCTGGATGCGGAGTTGCAGCGCATTGAGGGTCTGAAGTTTTCTTCTTCTGAGGAACAAAAAGCCGGTAAAGTGAAAGAAAGGGGACCATTATCTGGTCCAGAGCAAAAGGCTGCACGGCAGGGCACCTTGCCGCAATTGCGGGCAGGGCAGGCGGCGGGAGAGCAGGGGCAGGCCGCGCCAGCAACCCTGCCCCTATTGAAGGACGCGGTGCCGGGCCAGCAATCGCGCGCGCCGGGCTGGGACATGCAGAAGATGGCAAGCCTGGCCCGCAGGCTGGAAGCGGGGCAGGACCTGTCCGGTTTGGCTGCTGGTCCGACCCCTGGCCCGGGCGCCGCGCCGAAGCAGGCCGTAGCGCGGAACCTGCTGCACCGGCCCGATGGTCAGGATCATCGCCGGACCATGGAGATCAGGGACTTGTCGGAATTGGATCGGAATGCGGTCCAGCTTCTGAATTCGGCAGGAAGCAGCCTCGGCAGCTTTGCCGAGCTGAACCAGCGCCGGGCGGCGGCGCGCGGTGCGGCCGGGCAGCGCGGGCAGGATGGCTTCGGTTTTGCCGGCCTCAAGAATGGCTCCGCGACAGCGGGCGGGAAAGCGGCTGCGCCGGGGAAACGGGAGCCCTTCGATCAGGACGCCTTCCTGAACACCCCGCTCGACCGGCTGGATGAGGGCCAAGTGCGCCACGCCATGACCCAGCCCGCCTATTATCAATCCTGGCGGCCCTTCTCGCAGGAAATGAACGACCATGTGACCAAGTGGTTCCGGCTGGCCTATCCGGGATAGGGGCACTCTGCTTTTGCCCCCATGCTTCGAGGCTGCGCAGCTGAGCATGAGGGGGAGGGGGCATCGCAATGCCCCAGGGTGCTCAGAAGCCGGATTCCCGGATGAAGGTCGCGATCACCTGGCGCAGCAGGCTGCCGGCGGGGCTCTCGGCCTCGGCATCGATCACGACATGGCCCCGCAGTGCCATCTCCGGGCCGGGGCTGCCGGGCAGGCTGCGCAGGGTCAGCCGGTAGATGGCCTGTTCGGGAACCGGTGCGCCCTCCTCCTCCCGCGCGGCGGAGAGGGGGCCGCCATACAGGCTGGCAAGTTCCGGTGCGGAGGACAGGCGGCGGGTAGCGGTTGCCGCGATCTCCACCAGTTCCAGCGGAATGGCCGTGCCGAGCGGATCATCGGGGATGAAGCGCGCGCCGGCACCAGGGCGCAGGCGGGCAAGTTCCGCCTCGTCCAGATACCCTTCCACGGCATGGCCGCTATCCGACCCCGCCAGCGTTCCCAGCCATTCGCCCTTGTCCAGCCAATCCCCCGGCGCCAGGGGATCGGCGATATCCGCCACACGCCCCGAAAGCGGGGCATGCAGCTCCAGCCGCTGCATGTCCTGGCGCAGGGCTTCGCGCCGGACCAGGGCGGCATCCAGATTGCGGCGAATGACCGGAAGCTGTGCCGCCATATCGCGCGAAAAGCTCTGGAAGCTGCTTTGGCGCGTCAGCCCGGCGATTTCCCGGTCGAGCTGGGCCAGTTCATGGCGCAGATCGGGCGCATCGATGCGCAGCAGCAGATCCCCCTGCCGCACCTGCGCCCCCTGGACCACTGTGATCATCTCCACCCGGCCGGGAACCGGCATATAGAGCTGGGCCTGTTCCGCCGCGCGGGTGATCGCCGGGGCTTCGACGCTGCGCTGCCAGGGCAGGAAGGCCAGCGCCAGCAGCCCGGCAAGCCCCAGCGCGGCGACAGCGGTGTTCCGGTTCCAGCGGTAATCCTTGCGGCGCTTCGACCATTCCATCAGCTCCGCCGCCACGGGGCGCAGGATGAACCAGCCGATTTCCACCGCGAACAGGAACAGGCCCAGAAGCTTGAAGAACAGGTGATAGACCAAGAGCGCGATGCCTAGGAACAGGAAGAAGCGATAGATCCAGGTCGCATAGGCATAGATCAGCAGGATACGGCTCTGCTCGCGGTCGAACTGTTCCGGCCTGGGTTCATTCAGGCCGAACAGCGCCTCGCGCAGGCGCCAGCGCGCCAGCCGGAAGGCGCGCTCCTGCAAATTCGGCACATCCAAGAAGTCCGACAGCAGGAAATAGCCGTCAAAGCGCATCAGCGGGTTCAGATTGACCAGCAGGGTCAATATCCAGGTCGTGGTCGCCAGGGTGAAGACGGCGCTGCGCAGCGGCCCATCCGGCAGGAAGTTCCAGGCCAGCGTTGCCCAGCAGGCCAGCGCCGTTTCCACCATCATGCCGGCCCCGCCGATGGCAAGGCGCTGCTTTCGATCCTTCACCGTCCAGGCGCCGGAGGTGTCGGTATATAGCACCGGCCACATCACCAGGAAGGCCACGCCCATGGTCCCCACCCGACAGCCGGCGCGGGTGGCGGTATAGGCATGGCCAAGCTCGTGCAGGATCTTGGACAGGATCAGCGCCGACCCGGCCAGCAGCGCCCCCTGCAGCGTGAACACATGCAGGAAGGTATGCAGGAAGCTTTCCCATTGCCGGGTTACCATGGCCAGACCCAGCAGCCCGGCCAGCAGCGTAAGCCACAGGAAGGCCCGGCTGTAGAAGGGCGCGACCAGATATTGCGTCCGCTTCAGGAATTCCGACGGCCGCAGCAAAGGCAGGCGCACGAATAGGTAGTTCTTCAGCAGCCATTTGCTCCAATGCATGCGCTGCTGCCGGACCTGTTGCAGCAGCCTGGCATTCGCCTCCTCCCCCGCCACCTGCAGCAGGTTGGAGCTTGCGAGGAACTGCCCCAACTGCTCCACATCCTCTGGCGTGATGCGATGGCGGGTTTCCTGGTTCACCGCTTCGGCGATGCGCGCGGCGCTGCCCAGATGCCAGCGGGCCAGCATTTCCAGCTCCACCGCGCCAAGCCGGAAATAGCGGTCGCGCAGCGGGTCTTCCAGTGTCCAGCTCGGATCGCCCGCGCGGTCGGGCGGGCCTTCATGCAGTTTCAGCTCTTCCCGCAGCCCGGCAATGCGGGGCGGGGCGGGCTGGTCGATGGGCTGGACCATGGCGGTCATCACGCTCTAAAGGCCCAGCCAAAGCCGGGCGGCCGCCAGGGGGCGGCGCAGCAGGTGGAAGGCCAGGATGGTGCGCTCGCCGCTGATCCGCGCGGTGCCCTTCAGCCCGACCCGGATGCGCGGATCGTCCTGGGTAAACACTGCCTTCAGCCGATAGGCCATGACCCCGTTGCCCATGGGCTGGGCGCGATAGCCGATCCGCTCCAGCCGGGCGGGGATGGGCGCGGCGGGGTCGATGTTCAGGAAGAACCGCACCTCCGCCCCGGGTTCAAGCTGGATCGCGTCCCCCACGGGCAGGGAAATGTCGAGCGCGCCGGCATCGGCATCGGCCACCATCATGATGCGCTCACCCAGGCTGACCGGCTTGCCCAGCCAGTCCGAACTGTCGTCGAACAGCGCAACGCCGGCCCTGGGGGCGGTTATTACCGTGCGCGAGACAAGATCGGCCAGATAATCGGTTTCCGCCTGCTGCTGATCGCGCCGCCCCTGCAGCACGGCCAGGTTGGCCTTGGCCCGTTCGTCGAACAGGGCCATCTGCTGTGCCTGCCGGAATTCCGCCTCCGCCACGGCCAGAAGCTGGCGCGCGGCCTCCAGCCTTGCATCCAGCTCGCGCTGGTCGAAGCGGGCCAGGATGTCGCCCGCCCCGACCTGCTGGTTGGGGGAGACCATGATTTCCGCCACCACGCCGTTCAGGGGCGCGCGGATCACGGCCGGGTCCTGCGGCGAAATCTCCGCCGGGGCGAGCGCGGAATAGCGTACCGGAATGAACATTGCGGCCAGGCTCAGCGCCAGCACGGCCCATACCAGCTTGCGCCGGTGCTGGCGCAGGCCCGGAACCAGACGCGGCCCGCCGCCCATCAGGGCTGCCCAGGCATGGGAATAGCAATCGACCAGCATGTCCAGTACGGGCAATTCCGGCTCGGCCCAGGGAACATCGCGGGCAAGCAGCAGCAGGCCCAGCAGCGGCCCGTCCCGCCGTTGCAGGGGCAAAACCAGCATGTGGCGGGGCATATGTTCCGCCCATTGCGCCCGGTCCTCCCCCTCCAGATCCTTGATGGAGAGCACGCGGCGCTGTGGTTCGGTCAGCAGTCTTTCCCGGATGAAGCGGTTCAGCCAGACCGTGAAGGGTGCATCCGGTTCCGGGCTGGCCAGGCCGGAAACGGCCTGCAAGCGCTTGCTGTCGGCGCGCCAGAACATGGCCTGGCGATAGGCGGACATCAGATGGGTGTCATTGACCATCAGAAAGGCCAGCGCTTCGGGCGATGCGGCATCGCGCGCGCGCCGTTCGATCTGCAACAGCCCGGCCAGCGCGGCCAGCTGCCGATCGCCCGCCTTCTGCCCGGTGGCGGTCATTGCGACGCGCCGGGCGGGGCGATCAGGGCGGTGCCGCTCATGCCCGGCAGCAGCCCGTCCGTCTTGCCGGTGATCTCGCCATAGGCCTTGATGCTCTGGCTGACCGGATCGACCCGCCCGGACAGGCGCACCAGCCGGGCGGCATAGCTGCGGCCGTTTTCGTCCACCCGCATGGTGAATTCCAGACCCGGCGCGGCCCAGGCCAGCCAGGTTGACGGCAGGATCATCTCGATCTCGAAACCGCCATCGTCGTAGAGGGCCAGAAGCTCCCGCCCCTCGGGCACATAATCCCATTGCTGCACGAAGCGTTCGCCCACCCGGCCGGAGAAGGGGGCTGTCAGCACGCAGCGCTGCACCATGATGCGGTTGATCGCCGTTTCCGCCTTCGCCATCGTCAGGGCGGATTGCGCATCCGACAGCTCCACCATGCTGATCGAGTTCAACTGGTCGAGCTTGCGCGAAACCTCCAGCTTCTTCGCCGCCGCCTGTTCGCTGGCCTGTGAATGGTCAAGCTTGCCCTTATGGATGGAACAGTCGAACGCGACCAGCCGGTCGCCTTTCTTGAAACGATCCCCATCCTTGACCGTCAGTTCCACGATCTGCCCGGCCATCGCGCTGGATAGCACCGTGCTGGCGCGGGCCGTGACCTGGGCGCGGATTTCCGCCTGCTGTGCCCCGGCGAGTGCTGGGCTGCCCAGCAGGAGCAGGCCGAAGGCCAGTGGTCTGAAGCCGCTTGCGTTCATTCGCTCCGCTCGCCCGGCAATGGCCGGGTGGTCATCCCCCCGGCTGTGTCGCCGCAGGTTGGTTTTCCGTGCCTATCAAGGTGCTGACGCGCTTTTCGTCGCGAATGGCACCCTTCAGCGCGTCCGGCACCTGGATGGCATCCTCGGACTGGTCATCCCAGGCATCGGCAATGGCCTTGGCCAGTTCGCTGAGGCCGCCATCGGGCATTTCATGCGGGAAGGGATCGATCCCGGCCGCCTGGAAAATGGCGCCATAGGCGTTCTGCATTTCCGCAAAGGCACGATCGCGGGCGCGGCTGGCCAGAATATTGGCCGCACCGGCGCGGATGCGCTGCAGATCGCTCTGTGCCCCGCCATCCTGGGCTGCCATGGACTGCTGATACATCCGGCTTTCGATCTTCTGCAGTTCCGATGCGCGCGAGAAGATTCTGGCCGCCCGTTCGAAACGATACCAGGCCACATTCACCTGGGTCAGCACCGTCATGCGCAGGGCCTGGCGACGGGTTTCCGCCACCTTTTCCTTCGCCTCACCCGCATCCAGCATGCGCGGAATGGTCAGCACGTTCAGCAGGTTCCAGCTGACCTGCATGCCCGCCGACGCCCATTCGTTATGGACCAGATAGGAATTGCTGTCCCAGTTCAGACCGGCGAAGAGCTGTGCCCCTGGCAGCAGGCGGATCAGGGACATCCGGGTTTCCAGCGCGGCATTGCGCGCCAGATAGCCTTCTTCGCGGATTTCCGGGCGCAACACCATCGAGATGGCTTCGAGGTCTTCCAACTGTGCTGCCATCGTCGGCATGGTCATGGTTGCTTCATCGACCGTGGCCAGCGTGAAGGCCGTGCCCGGCGGCAGGTTCATCTGGCCGGCAAGCTGGGCCTTGGCCACGGACAGATCGGCCGCGACGGTTTCCAGCTGCTGGATCATCTCCAGCAGGTTCTTCTGGAATTGCAGCGCATCGGTCGGGGTTTGCAGGCGCTGTGTTTCCGCGGCGCGCGAATTATCCAGCGCCTGATAGGCATCGGCCAGTACGCGCTGGATTTCCGGCAACAGCCGTTCCGCGGTGGCGGCTTCCCACCAGGCGGCCCGGGTCTGCTCCATCATGTTCAGCACGACGCGGCGCCGCCGTTCCTCGGCCGCCAAAATCTTGTTGGCCTGGACCTTGGCACCGAAATAGCTGAGGCCGAAATCCAGCACATTCCAGGAAAGCTGCAGATCGGCGGTTTTCACCGTCTGATCCTGGCTGGTGGAGGAGGAGGCGGTGCGCGATCCGGTCTCCAGATTCTCGGAATAGGAGCCGGACATGTTGGACCGGTTGGTCATGCCCGCGCGCGCCGTCAACTTGGGCAGCATGTCAAGCGCGGTGGCATCGGCGATCTTGTCTTCCAGCGCCCGCTCCATCAGGGTCAGGCGGTATTGCAGATTATAGCTGATGGCACGGGCCAGCGCTTCTTCCAGCGCAATCGGGGCGGTCGGGGCCGGCTGGGCTTCGAACATCGCCTTACGGTCGGAAAGCGCCTGCTGAATCTGCGTGTCCAGGGTCAACGGCTCCAGATCGATCACGCATCCGGCCAGAATGAACATGGATGATGACGCAGCCAGAAGCCGCAAAAACGTCGAAACTCTGCCCACCTTACTTGCCCCCGCTGACGGCCTTCCACCGCTGCCCGTCTCGTACCATACCCGCCAGCCGCCGGTAAATCGGCAACAGAGGCGGGACATTCCCAATCGGCGATGACGGATGCGTGACATCATGCGGCATCGCGTGACTTTTCCAGCTGGTCTGACACGTTGCCGGTTTCCGCGGCGTCGATCCCCAGAAGCTGGGCCAGATTGTCGAGAAAGGCCTGCGCCTGATCGCCGAGTGCTGCGGCGGAGGCGGCGCGGATGGCGCTGCTGACCCCGGCCTTGCCGGCGGGCTGATCCGGGTCGAGTTGCCCCTGCTGGCCCGGAACATCCGTCGCAGCTGGTTCGCCCGGTCCGGGCGCGCCCTGGCCGGTATCACCCTGTCCCGGCCCAGCCGGTCCGGTGGGATCGATCGTGCCGCCCTGGTCACCCGCCTGCGGCGCGGCACCGGATGCATTCAGCCGGAAGGTGACCGATGCCGCTGCCCCATTCGCGCCGCGTGCCACCACTTCGACCTCCAGCGTTGCGGCATTGGCAGGTGGGCGGCCAACCACCCGGAAGGAGCCAGTACGCGAATCGAATTGCAGCCAGTTCGGCAGGGGCCGCCCATCGGCCAGGCGTGCATTCACCTGCACGCTGGGATCATTGGTGATGAAGGTTCCCGGCGGCAGGGTGAGAGTGGAATTCCCGCTGCCGGTGTCGAAGCCGAGGGTGGTCCCGCTCTCGACGGTCCGGCTTTGCAGGAAAAGCGCGCCGCCATCATTGGATTGCTGAACCAGCCCCGTCTGCGTCAGTCCGGGCGCATCGCCGCCGATGGTGATGGAGGTAAAGCTCGTCGGACTAGAGTCCGAAACGGTGCTTGCCCCACCTGCCACGACCAGAGGCTGGACGGAGGAGGTGACCACGATGCCATCGGCGGGTGGCGCCACCACCAAAGGCGGGGTGGTCTGCGTGGTCAATGTCGGATCGCTGGCGACCGGCGGGGTGACGACCACCGATGGCGTCGCCGGGATCGGCGGGGGAGGCGTTTGTTCCACCGGCGTGGTGGGGGTGGTGGTATTGCGCGCCACCAGCTTGATATCGGTATTGGTGCCGTCATTCGTGAGGACAAGGTCGGCCACGGTCAGGCTGGCCAGGCCCTGCAGGCGGATGGCCAGATCAACTGTCGTGTCATTGTCGCTGTCGATCCGCAGCAAGGTATCAGTGCCATCGGCCTGCAGGGTGATCTGTCCGACCGGGATCACCGCACCGGTAATGCGCAGCGTATCGGAGGAGGAGAAATCCATCAGCATGTCATTGCCGAGTTCGGTCACGCTCCCGACAATCAGGTCGCTGCCCCCGCCACCGGTCAGCGTGTCCGCCCCGCTGCCGCCCTGGATGGTGTCATTGCCGCTGCCGGCGGCAATGATGTCGGCACCGGCGCCGCCGCGGATATGCGAGCCGACCGAGCCCGTATCGGTGAAGCTGTCATCCCCGTCGGTCAGGTAATACTGGAACAGGCCGCTTGTATTGCCTGCCTGGCCGCTGCTGGCCTGGGTGACCGTCAAAGGGTTCAGGCTCTGCGTCGCACTGACCACCTGATAGGTATTGCCGTTCAGTGTATTGCCCGAAATCACATGGGTCAGCGCCTGCGCCGCCGCCGACAGCTGGAAGGCAGAATCATTGTTCGACAGCGTGTTGCCGCGGATGGTCTGGACGCCCTCCACACTCCACACATTGATCGCGACGCGCCCGCCAGCCGCGGTCGGCGCGGCGGTCGCTCCGGTGATCGTGTTGTTCTCGATCGTGCTGGTGCCCGCGCCATACAGGATGATGCCGGTCGCGGCATAGGTGTCGTTGGGCGAGGCGGAGTTGGTGATGGTGTTGCCGGTGATGGTGGCCCGGGTGCCGTTCCGGCCGCCGGTCAGGCTGCTGATCTGCATGCCGTTCTGGACGGCGTTGCCGCGATCCCCGGCCATGGTGATGGTGTTGCCGGAAATGATTGCGGTCAGCCCGCCGCCATACGCAACGATGCCGGTCTTCTGGAATTCGCTGATGGCATTGTTCTGGATCGTGACCGTGCGGTCCGTACCGGCGGCCGCCTCCGCCAGGATACCGAAATTGTCGCTGATGCCGGGCAGTTCGTTGTTCGAATCCAGCGCATCGGCGATGTTGCGAATGGTCAGGCCATCAATGACGGCATTGGTGTTGTAGACCGCCACGCCCAGAAGGTCGGTTCCGGCAGCGGCGTCGGGTCCCTGATACCGCCCGTCGATGGTCAGGTTGCGCACCGTGATCGTCTGGGTATCGGTCGAGCGGATATCCAGAATGGCATAGCGGGCATTGCCGTTGAGCCCGGCTTGTGCTGATGCCACCAGATTGGCTTTGTCCGGTGCTTCCAGGATCACGCCGCCCGCCGACTGGCCTTCGATGGTAACGCCGCCATGGCTGGCGATGAACTGCCCGCGATAGGTGCCGTTCAGAAGATGGATGGTGTCGCCGTCGCGCGCCACCGCCAGGGCTTCGGCCAGGTTGAAGCCATCGGCCATATCGCCATCGGTGTCATAGGCGGTCTGGTCGACATAGATGGTGCGGCTGGCCACGGTCACGCTGGCGGTGGTTGCCGCAGACGATCCGTCGCTCAGGGCAAACTGGATGGTGGCGCTGCCATAGGGCGTGTCGTTGCGATAGGTCACGGAACGCATCACCGCATTGACAAGGGCCGTGGTCGCGACCGTGCCGGTGCTGGTGAAGGATATGGTCAGCACCCCGCCGGTATTGGTGAAGGTGGCGAAGATCTGCCCGCCCGACAGGAGATTGAAGCCGCTGACGGTAAATCCCCCGACCGATGTATCGAAACCGAACACATCCTTGGCCAGCGCGGTGCCTTGGCGCTGCACGGTCAGGCTGGCGCCCGCCCAATTGCCGAGCCCGCCATTCAGCGCGCCCAGTTCGGCATCGGTTGCCGCCGCATCCGCGCCTGCATCCAGCACCACGGTATTGCCGGCTCCCGCCCAATCGACGCTGCCGCCGATCCCCGACACAACAGGCGCACTGCCAGATTGCAACGTGACATCATTGCCGGTGCCGCCGACATAGGAAACCGAGAAGGTGTTGCCGCTGGAGGTAACCGTCCCACCCTCTGCGACACCGCTGAAGGTACCGGTCACGGCACCTGCCCCGGAGATATCGAGAATGGAGAAATGGGTGTTGGCAGGCGGCGTCGAAGGCGTGGTCACCGCCAGGGCCGCCGTGTTCTGCAGCGTGACCGTGCCATTGACCGTGATCTGGTCATATTGCGTGCCCGGTGTCGCCCCCGCGATATCCGCCCCGAGGGTGCCGGACAGATCCAGATTGCCGTTGATCGTCAGTGTTCCGATGCCATTATTGACACCGGGCACGCCTGGATTGATTGCCCCGCCGGATGCAATGGAGAGTGTGTTGCTGGAGGAGGTGGCGAAGATGCTGCCCGTGCCACCCAGCGTAGCGGCGCCCGAAACCGTCACGCTGGTGGTTCCATTCAGCGCGCCGGTTACCAGCAGGGTCCCCGCCGTGACGGAGGTCGCGCCGGAAAAGGTATTCGTCCCCGACAGGGTCAGCGTTCCGGCCCCTTCCTTTTCCAGGTTCTGAGCACCGCTGATGACCCCGGAAAGAGTAAGCGTACCGTCAAGGACAGAGAAGCGTGTATCGCCTGTCAGGGTGATGTTTCCACTGATGGTTCCCGTGGTTCCCGAGAATTGGATGGCTCCATTGTTGGAGGAACCCAGGCCGCTGACGCTCAGGTTTTCCGCCAGGGTAACGTCATCGCCGATCCGCAGCGACGCGCCGCTGGAAATCGTTGTCCCGGCGCTGGTCGTCCCCAGGGCGTTGCTATGATAAGCCCGCAGAAATCCGGCTGAAACAGTGGTTGCGCCGCTATAGCTGTTGTTGCCGTTCAGCTGCAGGACACCGGCGCCTGCCTTGGTCAGGGCACCACCGCCGCCGACCACCCCGTCCAGCACCAGCACGGCGGTGCCGGTTGACGTGGTGATGGTGGCATTGTTCGTCAGGGTAACCGTTCCGGTCAGGGTGGAGGTGCCGGCGGAAGTCTGCACCAGGGCACCGGAATTGAAAGAACCCGTGCCGGAAAGTGCCAGGTTTTCGGCAATGGTGCGTCCGGCGCCGATCGAGAGGGCTCCGCCACTGGACACGGTGGTGCCGCCAGCCGTGCCGCCCAGCGCCGAATCATGCGCGGCGACCAGCGTTCCGGCGGAGATGGTGGTCGTGCCGGTATAGGTATTTGCCCCCGAAAGGGTCAGCGTGCCGGTGCCGGATTTTGCAAGGTTGCCGGCCGAGCTTCCGTCCTGGATGATGCCGGAGAAGGTGGAGGAGGAGCCATCCGCCCCCACGGTCAAGGTGGCTGCGGAAATGGTGACGGTGCCAGCCCCGGACAGGGAAGCGATGGTTTCGGAGGCGGCGACCGAAAGTGTCCCAGCCGCCGACACGGTCACCGACGAAGCGTCCGCCAACGCATCGCCGCCCGACAATGCCAGTGTTCCGGCCGAAACAGTGGTGGCGCCGGTATAGGTGTTGAGGCCCGACAGGGTCAGCGTGCCGGTGCCGGATTTGGTAAGACCGCCTTGACCGGAAATGGCACCCCCGAATTCGGTATCGGTACTCTGTGCAACGGTCAGGGTCTGGCCCGCCGAGAGCACGACACTGGTTCCGCTGGCACCGCTGATGCCGCCGATGGTTTCGGATGCGGAGATGACCAGCGAGCCGGAATTGTTCAGCACAACGGCGCTGCCATCGCCGATCGCGGCCCCGCCGGTGGTGGTCACGGAGCCGGCATTGATCTGCCAGTTTCCGGTATGGGTGTTGGTTCCCTGCAATACCAAGCCTTGGCCACCGGCCTTGGTGATTTTCCCCGTACCGGAAATGACGCCGCTGACCGTCATAATCCCGTTTGTCGTGGTGATCATGGCGTCCTGCTGCACGCTGATCGGCTTGCTGAAGGTCTGGGCACCGGTCGAGACAAGATTGCCGCCGTTCAGCACAAGCCCGTTGCTGCCCACGGCATCGCTGGAGGCTACCGACAAAGCGCCGCCGGTGACGATGCTCGAACGATGGCTGTTGGTGTTGGAAAGGGTCAGGGTCGCACTGCCGGATTTGGTCAGGTCGAAATCACCGCTGACCGCACCTGCCAGCGTTACGTTGGCCGAGTTCGTGATCGTGGAATTGGCGGTCAGGGTTATGGCGTTGTCCAGCGTTGTGCTGCCGGTCACGGCCAGCGTGCCGCCGTTCAGGGTTACAGCGTCGCTGCCCAGATTGCCGTCACCGGCGACGGACAGTGTGCCCTCATTCACGGCAATGGTGTTCAGCCCGCCGCTATTGTTGCTGCCGCCCAGCACCAGCGTACCGGCACCCGTTTTGACCAGATTGGACGTGACGTCGCTGTCGGTCAGGTTCGCATTCAGGGTGATCTGGTCGCCTTCGCCGACCTTGATGGTCAAGGTACCGCCAAGGCCGAGCGGATTGCCCGCGATCGTCAGCGTGTTGTTGCCGGTGCCATCAAACTCCAAAGTGACGCCATCGGAAACACTGAGCCCGGCCGGCAGGCTGATGGTTTGGCCGGCAAGGGCTGCATCGAAGCGGATGGTGATCGGTCCACTACCGCTATCGGTCAATTGATTGGCGTAGTAGAGCGCCTCCCGGATATCCAGCCCGCCGCCATCCGCCATATCGCTGATGAGAGTGCCAGCCACCGAAGCAGAGTCGACGGCCGTCGCCGTGACGAGCAGGTCCTGATTCACGGAAATCGTCAGCGTTTGCTGATAGGTGCCCCCGGCCCCATCCGCAATATACACCACCACCTGATAATCGCCGGTCGCCGTGGTCGACGGATTGGCCGCACGCAGATCACCGCCGGAAATATTGAACAGGTCGAAAGTGGCGCCGCTCGTCTGGCCATTCACCGACATGATCGTATAATTCGTCGAATACCCATCCGGGTCGGTCACGCTCAGCGCGCCGACCACGACATCGGTGCCGGATTGATAAATCGATACGGAATTCCGGGAGATGGTCATGGCGCTTGGCGCGTCGTTGACCGGCATCACGCTGACATTCGCCGTTGCCCCCGTTGACGCCGTGTCGGCCCCGCCATTGGCCGTGCCGCCATTGTCGGAGATGCTGCTGATCATGAAGCCGCGGGTGCCGACGGTGGGGTTCTCGCTGGTATTCTTGTATTTCAGCGTATCGTTCAGCACGCTGGCCCATTCGGCCCCGGTCATGGTCTTCGTCAGCGTGACCGTGGCGGTATTGCCGGAGACCGACACTGAATAGGCGATTTCATGGCCCGTCCCGGCCGGGGTCGTGCCGCTGGTACCGTCGGTCAGCGTGATCTCCGTCGCGCTGCCGTCGAGAATCAGAATCTCGCTCGCGCCGTTGGAAACGAAGTTGACCGTCAGCGTGACGCTGGTGATCGATTGCCCGGCTTCCACCGGACTGATCGTCAGCGCGTTGGCACCATAGACCAGAACCGCCGCATCCCCTTCGTTGAAGGTCACGCCGGGGCCGACGCCGGACACCGTCGGCGCCGTATTGATGCCGGTCACCGACATGGTGGAGGTTATCAGCGAACCGGTCGTCGTATTGCTGGTGGTGCCGGCATCAGTGATGGAGGTGATGGTGAACACCCGACCGGTCGCGGTCGAAGGGTCCTGGCTGTTGTTGCGGTATTTCAGATTGGTGATGTAACCGGACCAGGCGGCCGCCGTGGCATCCTTGGTCAGCGTTACCGTGGCCGTGCTGCCCGATACCGTGACCGAGTATGCGATCCCGCTGGATGTGGTCGTGCCCGAACCGTTCTGCATCAGCACATGCTGGCCGTCGATGCCCATGATCTCATCGGCACCGTCGGCCAGATTCTCCACGGTCAGCACGATCTGGGTGATGTTCTGGCCGGCATCGACCGCGCTGACATTGGCGGCGGAGAAAATCTGGCTGCCGGTGGGTGTCATCTCGACGAAATTGCCGTCGGTGCCGGTACCGGAAAGGGTGGGGGCCGTGTCCGGATCAAGAAGGTCGTTGAAACCCGCCGCGTCGCCCTGCATCAGCGCGGAGCTTTCGACCGTGCCCGCGCGATATTCCAGCGCCCAGTCCCCGCCCAGGGTGGATGCCCCGGTGGCATCGTCGGATGCGGCCACATCCGCCCCCGTGGCATCCTGAATCGCCGCGAGCAGGGCCAGACCCGAGCTGTCGGCGACATTGCAGCCATACAGCAGCAGGTCGCCATCGGCGGTCAAAGCCGACCCCAGCGCGGCCAGATCGCCCGAACGGGCCAGCGCGCCATCGGCATCCAGGCTCAGGCTGCCCAGGATCAATGCACCGCCACTGCCGTGGCTGAGGATATGGATGGCGTCATAGCCGCTCTTGCCCTCGGCCCAGGCGGCGATCTGGGCAAGGCCATCCTTGGAACCATCCAGCAGGACGATTTCCACACCCGCCTTGACGCTGTCGCGCAGGTCCTGCCAGCTTTGGATGGAGGTATCGATGAAGGCCACTTCCAGACGCCCGTCGTTCAGATTCGGGTCCGCCTGCCGCAGCACGGTGTAGTCCGTCGCAGGTGTGGCATCGCCAAGCGCTTCGGCGGCGCTGTCCGCCGGGCCGTCACTCTGCTGGTCTGCAGTCTGGGAGGTGACAAGGGCGGCCTGCAGCGCTTCCGCAACATCGGTGCCGATGCTTTCGGCCTGTTCGGGAAGGGCCTGATGCTGCGCCTGATCGACGGTCTGCGCGGCGGTTTCCACCATGGCCGCGTCGAACATCATGCGAGGTTCAAGCGCCAGGGCGTTGAGCTGCCGCCCGGTCTTTGCAGCCGACATGACTTCCCCCTCCCTCATCAGATGTGCAGCCCGGCAAAAACTGATGACGGTCGCATCACATCATTCGGTCCTGCCGGGGGCTGCTTTCTCGGACCCTGCATATGTTGGAAGCTTGCTTGCATGGCAATACTCAAACGGAAGCGCGCAAGTTTTGGAATCAAGACTGATATCGTGACGCATCTTTTCAAGAAAATTGGCGGGTTCATTCAAGTTCCTGCCAATTGCCAAGGCCGATATCGGAGTAAGTATTGGGGTGCGCGTCACGCTTTCGAATATTGTATCGCGAATATTCAAAGCGCCCTACGCTACCCGGCTACTCCTCCGAATATCCAGCGAAATTTATATTCAGACAGTCGATTTCTGTCAATTCGCGCAAAAGGCCGCTCAGGGCAGGGATTGAGACGAAAAGCCGCCCGGCCGGGCTTTTTCAGACCTTGCGAGTGTTGGTAAATCGTTCGTTAATGTGGTGATCGGCCTTCACGTCTCCACGCATGGGCGTGCCGACAGCACCCGTGCGGTCTGCAGCTAAGCCGTACGGGTCTCCGTGTCGCGGAAGGAGAGGGGACGCGCAATTGCGGTCCCGCCCAAAAGCAGGGATCGCCCACTTTCCGATGGGGCTGGGAAACGATCGGGCAGTGGATGGAGGAAGAGGCGACCTAGGCCGCCGTCTTCTTCGCGTCGATCAGGTCCACGAATCGCTGGAACAGATAATGGCTGTCCTGCGGGCCGGGGGAGGCTTCCGGATGATACTGCACCGAGAAGACCGGCCGGTCCTTCATGCGGAAGCCGGCCAGGGTGCCGTCGAACAGCGAGAAATGCGTGGGCTCGACAGTGTCGGGCAGGCTGTCCTTGTCCACCACGAAGCCGTGATTCTGGCTGGTGATCTCCACCTTGCCGGTGGTCAGATCCTTGATCGGATGATTGGCGCCACGATGGCCCAGATGCATCTTGCGTGTCTTGGCGCCCAGGGCGAGGCCCAGCATCTGATGGCCGAGGCAGATGCCGAACACGGGCGTACCGCTGTCGATCACGGCCTTGATCATGGGAGTGGCATATACGCCCGTCGCGGCCGGATCGCCCGGGCCGTTGGACAGGAAAACGCCATCGGGATGGCGCGACAGCACATCCTCGGCCGTCGCGGTGGCGGGCAGCACGGTCACCTTGACACCCAGGCTCGCGAAATTGCGCAGGATGTTGCGCTTCACGCCATAGTCGACGGCCACGACATGCAGGCGCGGCGAATCCAGCCTTCCATAGCCTTCGCCCAGGGTCCAGCCCGTCTCGTCCCAGTCATAGCCCTGCGTGCAGGATACGTCCTTGGCCAGATCCATGCCTTCCAACCCCGGCCAGGCGGCGGCTTCCGAGATCAGCGCCGGAATGTCGAAATTGCCGGACGGATCATGCGCCAGCACGCCGTTGGGCGCGCCAAGTTCGCGGATGCGGCGCGTCAGCGCGCGGGTATCCACCCCGGCAATGCCGGGCAGGTCATGGGCTTTCAGCCAGGTATCGAACGGCCCCAGTGCCCGCCAGTTCGACGGCTCGGTCGGGTCGCAGCGCAGGATGCAGCCGCGCGCGGCCGGAACCATCGTCTCGATATCTTCCCCATTCGTGCCGGTATTGCCGATATGGGGGAAGGTGAAGGTGATCATCTGCCCGGCATAGGACGGGTCCGTCAGGATCTCCTGATAGCCGGTCATGGCGGTGTTGAAGCAGACTTCGCCGACCGCTCTGGTCTCGGCACCGACGCCGCGGCCCCAGAACACGGTGCCGTCGGCCAGAACCAGGCATGCGGTCGCGCCTTCGGGCTTCACGGTCGAAGCGGGCTTGTCGGTCATCTCAGGAAATCCTATGTAGTGGGGTCGTTCGGGCTTGTGGGGCCGGAGAACCGCCCTGATCTCGTGTCAACCGCTGTAATTAGGCGAAAGGTCGCCCGGTTGCAAGCCCGGGGTTCAGAAAGAAACGTAGAGAAACGTATCCATTTCAATAACTTGATGATTCGGTGCCAAAAAGTTGAGCGGGGGCGGGGGGCTTCTGCTTCGGGGGCGGCGCCGGATGGCAACACTTCGTCATGAAGGGGCGATATCCATGCGTGAACGCTTTAGCACGGCTTTGAAAGAGTCGATGCGCGCCAGGAATGAGCGCGCCGTTTCCACCATCCGCCTGATGATGGCGGCCCTGAAGGATCGCGAGATTGCTGCGCGCGGCCGGGGAGAGGATGGCGTCAGCGAGGCGGAAATCCTGGGCATGCTGCAAACCATGGTCAAGCAGCGCCGCGAAGCCATCGACCTGTATGAAAAGGGCGGCCGTTGCGAACTGGCGGAACAGGAGCGCGAGGAAATCACGATCATCGAGGATTTCCTGCCCAAGGCGCTGTCCGATGAGGAAACGCGCGATGCCATCGGCACGGTGATCGCCGAGCTCGGCGCGGAAAACCTGAAGCAGATGGGCGCGGTGATGGCCGAGCTTCGCAATCGCTATCCGGGCCAGATGGATTTCGGCAAGGCCAGCGCGCTGGTCAAGGAGCAGCTGGGCGCGGTGAAGGCCGTGGCCGGCTGATCGGTCGGGCCTTTCACCGCGCTGGCGCACAATCCCCCAATGGCGGGGCTGGCGGCGACGCAGCCAGGATCGCCGCTTATTCGCGCTGGTACCGCCACCCGGTCGGTTCCTTGAAGCCGTGCATGGCGTTGTCGGGATAGTGGCAGCGCTCCTGTGCTGCCCGCGTCCCGACTTCCAGATAGATGGCGGGTTCGTCTTCCCGGTTGACTATATGGTGGGCATTGGGGACGCCAGCCTTGAAGCCGGCGCAATCGCCTGGTTCCAACTGAGTTTCTCCCGAATCGGTGACCAGCACCGGACGGCCGGAAAGGACGTAGATGAACTCGTCCTCCCGCTCATGCCAATGCCGCAGGGCCGATGCTGCGCCGGACTGCAACTCCGTCATGTTGACCCCGAACTGGTCAAGGCCGAAGACGTCGCCCAGAATGCGCTTGGACCGGCCTTTGACCAGGGGACGAAGATCCTCCGGATAGCTTGATCCGCTGCGTACCGGTCGGTCGAGTGCCCTGATGCTGATCGGAGCGGTATCTTTGTCGGACATGGTTTCCCTCCTTGACGGAGCCTTGTTTACTGACGACATCGCCTTGTGGTGCTAATGTGTCAGGCTAGGCACGGCGGGATGCCGGAGCCAATGGAAAAGTAGTGGAATGCGGTTCCCCAATTCGTTTCTGGAAGAGATCAAATCCAGGGTTTCCCTGCCTTCCGTGATCGGAAAGCGGGTAGCGTTGAAGCGCCATGGGCGCGAATATCTGGGCCTGTGCCCCTTCCATAAAGAAAAATCCCCCAGCTTTCATGTCTATGAGGGACCGGACCCGCATTACCATTGCTTCGGCTGCGGGGCGCATGGCGATGCGATTTCCTTCCTGACCGATCACGAAGGCCTGGATTTTCCCGAGGCGGTGGAACAGCTGGCGGGCGAGGCCGGCATGGCCATGCCGGTCGCCACCCCTGAGGAGCGGGTGAAGGAAGCCCGCAGGGCTGGGCTCTATGAGGTGGTGGAGGCAGCCTGTTCCTGGTTCCAGTCCCAACTGCGCGCCCCGGCGGGGCGGGAGGCGCTGGACTATCTGCGTGGGCGCGGGTTGACGCCGGAAACCATGGCGGCTTTCCGCCTGGGTTACGCGCCGAATGACGGGGTCGGCCTGCGTGCCGCGATTGAAGCGGCCGGCGGCACCGTCGCCCAGGCGGTGGAAGCCGGATTGATGCGCGTGCCCGAGGATGGCCGCGCGCCCTATCCATTTTTCCGCGACCGGGTGATGTTCCCGATCCTGGACCGAAAAAGCCGGCCCATCGCCTTCGGCGGTCGCTTCATGGGCGATCACAAGGTGGCGGGGACCGGCAAATATGTGAATTCGCCTGAAACGCCGCTCTTCGACAAGGGGCGCACGCTTTACAACGCCGACAAGGCCAAGCCTGCCGCGCGCAGCACCGATCGGATTCTGGTGGCGGAAGGCTATATGGATGTGATCGCCCTGGCCCAGGCAGGCATTCCCGCCGCGGTCGCCCCGCTGGGCACCGCCATGGGCGAGGAGCAGATCGCCGAGCTGTGGCGCATTCTGGATGCCCCGCTGCTGTGCTTTGATGGCGATGCGGCGGGGCGGAATGCGGCCTCCAAGGCGGCGGAACGCGCGCTTGGCGTCATCGAACCGGGCAAAACGCTGAATTTCGTCTTCCTGCCGGAAGGGGAGGACCCGGACAGCCTGATCCGGACCCGCGGGCGCGAGGCGATGGAAGCCGTGCTGGGCGAATCCCAGCGCTTGGAGCAGGTGCTGTGGCGTTCGATCCGCTCCAGGATCGATCTTGCATCGACCGATGGCAAGGCGGCGGCGGAAAAGGCCGTGCTGGATATGGCCGACAGCGTGACGAATGAAATCGTCCGGCGTCATCTGATCGGCGATCTGAAAGGGCTGATGTGGGAAGCAATCCGGCAGGAGCGCGAGGCGGCACGTCCTGCCCCGTCCGCGCGCTTTGCTGGGCGTCCGGGCCGGTTTGGTGCGCCGCAGAACCCATCGCAGGCCAATCGTCTCCCCAATGCCTCGCTGGGGGCAAAGCGGCGTGGCGATCAGGCGATCCTGGCGATCCTGGCCTGGCATGCCCCGCTGATGGAGGCCCATGAAGAGGCTTTGTCCCATCTCGTCTTCGAGCCCGACCTTGACAAATTGCGCCTTGCCCTTCAGAACGCCTGGGCGGAGTCGGGGGGCCTTGACTCCGGCGCTTGGCGCGACCACTTCCTTGTTGGGCTTGACCCATCCCTGCGCAAGGTTCTCGACGATCCCGGACTGGCCTCGTTCTATCCACAGGCCCGTGCGGATGCGTCGATATCCGATGCGACAGTATTGCTGGATCACCTCCTGGATCAGCATGTAAGGGCAAGGCAGATGTCGGAAGCGCGGGAAGTTGGGCGGCGTGCTCCGCAGGCCGATGACATTGCCGCGGCGGAACGTCAGGTCCTGGCGCTGGCTGAACTGGCCGTATTCGGCCCATATGGCAGGAATGCCGGACCGGCGGAAGACGGGTAGAAGACGATACGCTAATGTACTGGTCGGGCTTGCCTTCGGGTGACCCGGCCTCCGGGGGGCGGCAAGCAGGCCCTCAGTTGATGGACGAACCGATAGGGACGGAATTCGCATGGCGGCGAAGGCAGACGCGACCGAGACCGAAACCGAGCGCGAAGAGCAGGGTGACGGTCCTCTCCTGGACAATATTGAACAGGCAGTGAAGCGCCTGGTCGCGAAGGCCAAGGAGCGCGGCTACATCACCATTGACGAGTTGAACGCGGCTCTTCCCCCGGAAGAGGTGTCCTCCGAGCAGATCGAGGACACCATGACCATGATATCCGAACTGGGTATCAATGTGGTCGAGGATGAGGAGCCCGAGGCGGAAGGCGAGCCGGTGGAGGAGCGCGAGGACGGTGCCGTCATCGCCGCCGCAGGCAATCTGTCCGATGATGATGTGGGCCGAACCGATGACCCGGTGCGCATGTATCTGCGCGAGATGGGCTCGGTCGAGCTTCTGTCGCGCGAGGGCGAAATCGCCATCGCCAAGCGCATCGAGGCCGGCCGCGAAAAGATGATCGGCGCGCTGTGCGAAAGCCCGCTGACCATGCGCGCCATCACCGTCTGGCATGATGCGCTGATGGAAGGTCGCATCCTGCTGCGTGATGTCATCGACCTGGAAGCCACGATGAATATCGGGCCCGAGGACGAGGCCGTCCTTGGCGAGGAAGAAGGCGAGGAAGGCGAAGGCGCGCCGCTGGGCGCGGTGAAGCCGCCGCCCGTGCCTGCCATGCCTCAGCCTCTGATCGTGCAGCCGGTCGTGCGCAAGCCGGCCGCGGAGGGTGAAGCCGGCGAAGGAGAGGCCGAGCCGGGTGTTGAAGTCGTCCTTGGCGAGGATGGCGAGGAAGATGACGACGCCGCCAATCTGTCGCTGGCTGGCATGGAACAGCAGCTGAAGCCGCAGGTTCTGGCCACGTTCGAGAATATCGCCGCGACCTATCGCAAGCTGGCGAAGTCACAGGATAAGCGTGTCTCCGCCCTGCAGGCGGGCGAGGAGATCGGCCGGGCGACCGAGCGGACCTTCGAAAAGCACCGCAAGGAACTGCAGACCCTGATGCGTGAGGTGCGGCTGAACAATCAGCGCATCGAACAGCTGGTCGAGCAGCTTTATGAATTGAGCCGCGCGTTGACGGCCGCGGAAGGCAAGCTGCTGCGTCTGGCGCTGGATGCCAAGGTGTCGCGTGAATCCTTCCTGGCGCAGCACATGGGCCGCGAGCTTGATCCGAACTGGATGGAAGACGTCGCCAAGCTCGACAAGAACTGGGCTCGCATGTCCGATCGCCATGCCCGGGAGGTCGAGAATCTGCGCGCGGCGATTTCCGAAATCGCGGATGAGGCCGGCATGCCGATCTCGGAATTCCGCCGGATTTCCCAGACCGTGCAGCAGGGCGAACGCGAAGCCAGCCGCGCCAAGAAGGAGATGGTGGAGGCCAATCTGCGCCTCGTCATCTCCATCGCCAAGAAGTACACCAATCGTGGCCTGCAATTCCTGGATCTGATCCAGGAAGGCAATATCGGCCTGATGAAGGCGGTGGATAAGTTCGAATACCGCCGCGGCTATAAATTCTCGACCTATGCCACATGGTGGATCCGGCAGGCGATCACGCGCTCCATCGCTGATCAGGCCCGTACCATCCGCATCCCGGTGCATATGATCGAGACGATCAACAAGCTGGTTCGCACTTCGCGCCAGATGCTGCACGAGATCGGCCGCGAGCCGACCCCGGAAGAGCTGGCGGAAAAGCTGCATATGCCGCTGGAGAAGGTCCGCAAGGTCCTGAAGATCGCCAAGGAGCCGATCTCGCTCGAAACGCCGATCGGCGACGAGGAGGATTCGCATCTCGGTGACTTCATCGAGGACAAGAATGCGATCCTGCCGTCGGATGCGGCGATCCAGTCCAATCTGCGAGAAACCACCACGCGGGTTCTGGCTTCGCTTACCCCGCGTGAGGAGCGTGTGTTGCGCATGCGCTTCGGCATCGGCATGAACACCGACCACACGCTGGAAGAAGTCGGCCAGCAATTCTCGGTGACGCGTGAACGTATCCGCCAGATCGAGGCGAAGGCGCTGCGCAAGCTGAAGCACCCGTCGCGTTCCCGCAAGCTGCGCAGCTTCCTCGATTACTGAGGCTGCTCGGGCTCTTATTCCGAAACCCCTCTTCCCCAATCGGGAGGAGGGGTTTTCTTATGCCGTGTGCGCCGACAGGAATTCGGCCGAATCGATCACCGTGGAGAAATCGGCTTCCAATAACGCCATGGTCACATCAAAGACTTGCCGGGCGCTCAGCTTGGCATCCGGCAGATCGAAGCCCAATACGCCATCGCGGATGATCTTCACCCGGAAACCCAGATCCGCTGCTGAGCGGACCGTGGAATTGACGCAGAAACCGGCCACGGCGCCGGCTACCATCAGGCTGGCAATTCCGGTCTGGCGCAGATGTGCTTCCAGCCCCGTGCCCGCGAAGGCGGATGATCCGGTCTTTTCGAACACCGCTTCGTCCGGAGTTGCCCGGTCGCATGCCAAGGGCTGGGCCCCGGCACAGCCGGCTGCGAAGGAGGAGGCGGGATCCTCGGATCGGTGTCGGATATGGATCACGGGAATGCCGGCCTGGCGGCAAGCCCCGGCAATCTTCCCGATAATGGCTGGAGCGTCCCCGTTGACATGATCGCGGCCACTGTCGAGGCGGGATTGCATCTCGGCCTGCATGTCGATGATCAGCAGCGCTTCGCCCAAGGTGGCCTCCCCTCTTATGACCGCGCGATCATAGGTTGGGACGGGGCTGCGGTGCTATTGCCTTAATCGAACAGCGCGTCGATTTCCGCCTGGGTGATGCCGGCATTGGCCAGTTGCGGTCCGTTCAGCAGGGCAGCATCGGCATCGGTTGTCTGTTGTTCGGGAATGGGCAGTTCCATGAAGGCGTGCACGCCGAAGACATTGATCATGGCAAGGATGCGATCTTCCAGGAAGCGCAGCGTCTTGATCACCTTGGTGATGCGCTGGCCGGTAATATCCTGAAAATTGGATGCTTCATAAATATCGGTTAGGCGGGTGGAGATATGCTCCGCCGCGGTCAGGATGTCTTCCTCGCCCGCATCCGAGGCATGGGCGGAGATGATGGCCAACTGCCGCTCGATATCTTCGTTGGCGTCCAGGATGCGGTTGGTTGCCTGCTCGGTCGACTGAATGATGGCGTCAAGCTCGCTGGAGGCGGAATTGATCTGGTCGTCGCCATCCGCCATCGGGTGACGAATCGCCGCCAGTTCCATCTTGGTGCGCGCAATTGCCTTAACCATCTGTGCGATCTCAATGCGCACATCCTGACGGAAATCATCATCCGAACGCACGACGGAACCGGCTGCCGCCCCCCTGATCCCCGCCAGTTCCATGCGAATCGCCGCGAGTTCGCTTAACAGATTTCCCATCAGATCGGCACTAACATGACTTGCCGCATAACCGGCGGTCGGCTGGGCGGTCAGATTCGTCGCGGTCGCAGTACCGTTCGTCTTCCGTGTCGTGCCGGCTCCGCCAGCCTGGGACGACGCCGCACCCGTTGTTCCCCGCTGGGTCAGTTCGGCGCGGAAAGGGTGGCGGGGCACATTGCTGAACGCCATCTAAGGACTCCCGGAATATCCAGATTGGCGGGCCGGATAGGGTGGCCCGCGACGAGGTCAGGATATGCCGCAAATCCGTAAACATTCGGTTACGGTCTATCCCCCCCTTCTGATTTTGCATATCCGATGCCTGCTAGGCGATCCCTGATTTCGTCTAAAATCACCGGATCATCGATCGTGGCAGGCATCTTCCAGCTTTGCCCGTCAGCGATCTTGACCATGGTGCCGCGCAGAATCTTGCCGGAGCGGGTCTTAGGTAGTCGTTTGACAACCGTGGCGGTCTTGAAGGCGGCCACGGGTCCGATCTCGTCGCGGACGCGCTGGACCACCTCCTTCACAATGTCGCAATCCGGCCGGTCCACGCCCGATTTCAGGACCAGGAAACCCAACGGAATCTGCCCCTTCATGGCGTCGGCGACACCGATTACGGCACATTCCGCGACATCGGGATGCCCGGCCAGCACTTCCTCCATCGCGCCGGTGGACAAACGATGGCCAGCGACGTTGATTATGTCGTCGGTGCGTGACATGACGAAGACATAATTGTCCGCATCCATATAGCCGGCATCGCCCGTCTTGTAGTAGCCGGGATACTCGGCCAGATAGGAATCGATATAGCGCTGATCGGCGTTCCAGAGCGTCGGCAGGCAGGAGGGGGGCAGGGGCAGCTTGATGCAGATCGCCCCCATCTGGCCGCACTCCATCTCATGCCCGTCCGTGCCCAGCACGCGCACGTCATAGCCCGGCATCGGATGGGTGGGGGAGCCAGGCTTGATCGGCAATTGCTCGATGCCAAGCGGATTGGCGGCGATGGCCCAGCCGGTTTCGGTCTGCCACCAATGGTCCACGACGGGCACGCCAAGCTTCTCTTCCGCCCAATGCAGCGTATCGGGGTCGCAGCGCTCGCCCGCCAGGAACAAGGCCCGGAAGCCGGACAGGTCGTAGTCACCGATCAGCCTGCCCTGCGGATCTTCCTTCTTGATCGCCCGGAAGGCGGTCGGCGCGGTAAACAGGGCGGCGACCTTGTATTCCGAGATCACCCGCCAGAATGCCCCGGCATCGGGTGTTCCCACCGGTTTGCCTTCATAGAGCAGGGTCGTGCAGCCGGCCAGCAGCGGGGCATAGACGATATAGGAATGCCCAACCACCCAGCCCACGTCGGAGGCGGCCCAGAACACCTCGCCCGGCTGCATGGCATAGATATTCCGCATCGACCAGGCCAGCGCGACCATATGTCCGCCATTGTCGCGCACCACGCCTTTGGGCTGGCCCGTCGTACCGGATGTGTAGAGGATGTAGAGCGGATCGGTCGCTTCGACCGGCACGCAGGGAACGGGCGCCGCTGTCGCGATGGCCTCGTCCCAATCCAAATAGCCCTTGCCCGCCACATCGGCCCGATGCTGTTCGCGCTGCAACACGATCACCCCCTCGGGTTTATGGCGGGCCTGTACGATGGCGGCTTCCACCATCGGCTCATACTGCACGATGCGTCCGGGCTCGATGCCGCAGCTTGCGGTGACGATCAGCTTCGGCTTGGCATCGTCGATCCGGGTGGCAAGCTCGTGCGGGGCGAAGCCCCCGAAGACCACCGAATGGATGGCCCCGATCCGGGCGCAGGCCAGCATGGCGATCACCGCCTGCGGCACCATCGGCATATACAGGATGACGCGATCACCCCTGGTCACACCGCGTGATACCAGGACCCCGGCGAAGCGCGCCACCAGATCGGTCAGTTCCACATAGCTGAAGCGCCGGTTGGTGCCGGTGACGGGGCTGTCATAGATCAGGGCGGTGCGCTCGCCATGGCCGGCCGCGACATGTCGGTCGAGCGCATTGTGGCAGGTATTGCATTGCGCCCCGGCGAACCAATGATGGAAATGCGGAGCGCCGGAGCTGTCCAGCACGCGTTGCCAGGGCTTCGACCAGTCAAGCGCGGACGCTGCCTCTGCCCAGAACCCGTCCGGATCGCGCAGTGAACGCGCATGGATTTCCCGCAGGCTGCCGCCTTCGGTCATGACGCACCTCCCATGTCAACCATGGGGGGCTCTGGGCGGAATACCCGGCCCCCTCCTTTTGCTTTGGCCTTGCGGTCCGGCCGTGCCAACTATGCCCGCGCCTTTGGTTCCGGGGCAAGCTGCGACGGCAGGCCGCATGATCTCTTAAGATATTCCCGCGTACAGCGCTTTGACCTGTCGCAAATCGGTGGCAGGGGATCGGCGTCGCAGAATTGCCACATTTGATTCGAAATGTAGTCAGTTATGCGCGATGCTTACCGCAAGTGCGAAGGAGCCTCTTGCGAAGGGAGGTTTTTCCATCCATATCCGAAAGGCGGTCAGATGATCGCGCGCTGGCATGCGTGTTCCAAAATCATGCGTCCTTCAAGTGGGGTTGCATCGGCCACCCCAAACGGCGGCCATGTACGAAAGTTTCCGGTGTCTCGGGCGGGTTTTTCTGCCATTGCGGGCGCTGGCTTTGTCGCCTTCGCTTTTTCCTTCGACATTCTCTGGCCGACGGCCTGGCCCGACCCTTCACTGCATCTGTCGATTGAGGTTGTGTTGCTTGTGGCCCTGGTGCTGGCCTTGCCGGCCCGCCATCGCCGCAATGCAGCATGGATGGGATTGCTGGCCCTGCTGACCGCGTTCTGGGCCGTTCTGCGCTATGTCGATGTCGGGTCGCATTCGCTGTTCGGACGCGGCATCGATCTATACTGGGATGCGCTGCATGCGCCGGCCCTGTTCGGCATGCTGCGGGAAACCATGGACAGCGGGGGCGTCTGGCGCATGGCGCTTGCCCTGCCGATCGGCTTTGCCCTGCTCTGGCTCGCCATGCGTCTGGCGCTCGGCGGTATCGCCCGCGCGGCGGATATCCGCCCGCTGCGCCATGCCACATTGGCCCTCTCCACCACCCTGACGCTTTGCTACGGCGCGGGCATGCTGTCGGACCGGATTACGAGCGAGCATTGGTTCTCCATCCCCGTCAGCGTGGCCTGGGCGGACAAGCTGGTGGGGGCCGCCCATGCAGCGGCGGAAATGCGCGGCGGTGGTCCGAATTCCTTCGACGCGGTGGAGCCCCTGGCGGATGGGGTGGGGCGGGCAACGCGTCCGCTCGACATCATCGTCCTGTTCCAGGAAAGCATGGGTGCCGCAAGCTATGGTGATCCCGCGATTGCATCGGTGCTGGTCCCCTGGCGCGACCGATTGGCGCAGGCCGTCGGCGGGCAGGGCTGGCATGTCGCCTCCGCCTTCGTGGAAGCGGCCACCTTCGGCGGCGGATCCTGGTTGGCCCATGCCAGCCTGTTGAGCGGGGCGCCGATCGAGGGGGAGGGGGCCTATCGCCACCTGCTGGCCTCGGATCGGCCGGCACTGACGCATCGGCTGAAGGCCGCGGGCTGGCGCACCATCGGCGTGATGCCCGGAATCAAGCGGTTCTGGCCGGAAGGTTCCTATTGGGACTACGACCGGCTGATGGCGGCGGATGATTTTGTCTATGCCGGGCAGCGCTTCGGCTTCTGGGAAATTCCCGATCAGGCCGCCATGCAGCAGCTTCTGGCGGAGGAGTTGGCGCCGCAGCAGCGCGCGCCGGTGCTGGCCGTGTTTCCGACCATCATGAGTCATTACCCTTTCTTTACGATCCCGTCGTATAGTGCGAATTGGGGGACCGTGAGGGATGACAACGGACTGACCGACGCGCCACCCGTGTTGACTGCCGAAACGCTCGCAAATGCGGGGCTTTCCGGCTATCGCGCGGGCTATGCGCATGCCCAGGCCTATAATCTGGCCTGGCTTGCCGGTGCGCTCGCCCAGCCCGAACTGGCGAATGCGGCGATTCTGGCGCTGGGCGATCATCAGCCCCCAGCCCTGGTCGCCGGACCGCCGGAGAAGATCGGCCGTCTGGTTCCCGTAACCCTGTTCGTACGCAACCCCGCGCTGTTGCAGCCGTTTATCGCCGAAGGCTTCGCACCCGGCCTGGAGCCGGGGAGAAGTGCGCTGCATCAGGCGGATCTTGGCCGCCTTGTTCTAACCCTGTCGTTTCCGGAGTCCGGATCATGAACACCCTTTGGCGTATCGGCCTTCTGTTGGTTCTGGCCGTCGTCACCATCTCGGCCTGGCGTCTGACCGACCCGCCGGTATCGCCTTCCGCGGTACTGCGCGAACGGTTTGATTGGCTTGCCTACAGCCCCTATGACGCCGATGCGCGCGATCCCCGCGTGGATGCGCCATCGCGTGCGACCGTAGCGGCTGACCTTGCGGTGCTGGCCGAACATACGCGCGGGGTGCGTCTTTACCGTTCCGGCATGGGCCATGAAGTTGTGGTGGAGGAGGCGGCCAAGCGGGGCCTTTCCGTCGTGGCCGGGGCCTGGCTGAATGGTGATCCGGTACATGATGCGGCGGAGATCACGGCGGCGGCGGACCTCGCCAAGCGCTATCGCCGGACCGTGAAGGCCGTTCTGGTCGGCAACGAAACCATTCTGCGTACCGAAGCGACGCCGGCCTATGTCAGCGTGCGCATGGCGCAGTTGCAGAGCCTGATCGATCAGCCGGTTTCCACTGCGGAGCCCTGGCATATCTGGCGGGAATATCCGGAACTGGTACGCCAGGCGGATTTCCTGGCCGTGCATATCCTGCCCTATTGGGAAGGGATGAGCGCGCGCGATTCCGTGGGCGATACCGCGACCAAATACGATCTGCTGGCGACCGCCTTCCCGGGCAAGAGGATTTTCGTGGCGGAAGCCGGCTGGCCGTCGCGTGGCGAGACGTTGGGCTATGCCGAAGCGACCCCCGCTGCCCAGACGGAATATCTGTCGGGCATGGTGGAGTGGGCACGGCGCAGCAAGGTCGATTTCGCGATCATGGAGGCGATCGACCAGCCCTGGAAATATGGCATCGAAGGTCGGGCCGGCGCCTATTGGGGCGTGTTCAATGCCGATCGCAGTTTCAAGTTCGGGGCTGCCGCCGCGCCGACCGATCGCATTCAGGGGTTCTTCCCCATGGCTGCAGCCGCCATCGGCCTGTTGCTGACAGCGGCCTATCTGGTGCACCGTCCGCGCGTCGGTTTTGGTCGACTGTTGATGGTTGGCTTCATCGGCCAGGGTGTCGGGCTGATGCTGGCCTGGACCTTCTGGCAGCCGGGCGTATCCTATTTCGCCGGAGCCCATTGGGTGATCTGGGCGCTGGGTATCGGCATGCAACTGGTGCTGGCGGGCCTCGTCTTTGCCACACTGGTCTCGCTGGCCGAGCTTTGGGTGTTGCCGACGGAGGCACCGCGTGCGCCGGTGGAATCCCCGGTGCCGGGCGCGCCGCGCCGTCCGCTGAAGGTTTCAATCCATGTGCCCTGCCGCAACGAGCCGATCGACATGCTGGCGCAGACCATCGCGGCCCTGAACCGGGTGGATTTTCCGGATCTCGATATCCTGGTGGTCGACAATAATTCTTCCGATGACTACGACCGGGATCGCCTGGCGGCGATTTGTGCCCAGCACGGGCCGCGCACGCGCTTCATCTCGCTGCGGAACTGGCCGGGCTTCAAGGCCGGCGCGCTGAACGAGGCGCTGCGCCAGACCGCTTCGGATGTGGACGTGATCGGCGTGATCGACAGCGACTATCAGGTTGATGCCGGCTGGCTCAGCCGGGCGCTGCCGCATTTCCTGGACAGCAAGGTCGGTTTCGTCCAGGGGCCGCAGGATTATGCCGATGGTGGGGAAGGCCTGTTCAAGCGGGCGATTTTCTGGGAATACGCCGCTTTCTTCACCGGGGGCATGTCGGAACGCGCCGTGGACAACGCCATCATCCAGCATGGCACCATGACGTTGGTACGCCGGACCGCGTTGGAGAACGTCGGCAATTGGGGCGAGGGCTCGATCACCGAAGATGCCGATCTGGGTCTGCGTCTGCAGGAAGCCGGCTGGCAGGGCGTCTATCTGCCCATCTCGATGGGCAAGGGCGTGATGCCGGATGATTTTGCGGCCTATCGCATGCAGCGTGTGCGCTGGAGCTTTGGCGGCCTGCGCATCATGATGGACCGTGCCGGCTTCTTCTTCGGCAAGTCCGGCCTGAATTGGCGTCAGCGCTACCATTATCTGGCGGGCTGGCTGCCTTGGGTGCTGGACGGTCTGGGCGCCATCGCCTTCGTGCTGGCCCTGGGTTGGTCCGCGGCGATGATCGCCGTACCGCAGTTGGTGCCCCCGCCGGAAGCCTGGCTGGTGCTGCCCGCCCTTGCCGCCGCCCTGCTGCGTGGCATTTCGGTGGTGGCCATCCAGATGCGCCGGGCGCGTATTCGGCTGATCGACGCCTTGCTGGCCTCCTGGGCCGGGCTTGGGCTGTCGCCTTCGGCCGGGCTGGCCGCGCTGCAGGCGATTGCGGGATTCAAGAAGCCCTTCAAGCGGACGCCGAAAAAGGTTGGACGCGGCGCCATGGGTGACGCTTTTGCAAGCGTGCGTGTGGAAGCCCTGGGGGCGGCGCTGGGCCTTGCCGTGGTGGTCGGGCTCGCCCTGCGCCTGCCGGTGGAACGCTTCGACTCGGCCCTTTGGGTCGCGGCGATGAGCATGATGACGCTGCCCTTCCTGGCTGCCGTCACGCTGGCGCTGACCGCGGCGATCAAGACCGATACGATGATGGAGACGCTGGGCGCTCCGGTAGGGGTGGATACCGGATCGCACCTGCCGCAGACCTGATCCATCTGATTAACCGGTTAGTGAGAACGCCCCCGCGACCCTCCTTCCTCAGGATTTCGCGGGGGCGTTTGTTTTTCGGACGTTTCGTGCCTGGGCGGAAACAGACCGTCCTGCATTCATGGGGTCGGGAATATTGAATTCAGTTTAGTGGAAGGCCATATTCCAGAACATGAGACCGCTAATGCATCCGCCGCGTGAGGCGATCGAACTGTCCAATATCCTGCATGCCCTGGGCGACCCCATTCGTCTGGCGATCATCCTGTCTTTGGCCGATGGGGAGGCGCGGGCCTGCTGCGCCGCGCTGACACAGGAACTGCCGAAATCCACCCTGTCGAACCATTTCCGGGTGCTGCGTGATGCGGGGCTGATCCACAGTCGCAAGGAAGGCGTGGCGCTGATGAATACGCTGCGTCGCGACGACGTGAATGCGCGGTTCCCGGGGCTGCTGGATGCGATCCTGCAGAATTCCCGCCGGATCGCCTGCTCGATGGAAATGGCTGCATTGCGCCATGTCAGCTGATCGTGCCGGAATTCTCCCCTGAGCCCGCTCTAAATTCTCCGCACCGGTCCGAACTGCGCTATTGTGACGCAGAATGCGTGAGACAGCCTGCGAGGGGAGGGGAGCATGCGCCTCAATTTGGTTCGGTTGCTGCCATTTCTGGCCGTGCTTGCTATGGCCGGGCCGGGTCAGGCCCACGATGTCGATCTGACCAAGCTGCCGGTAGGCGATGACGGTTATTCCGGATCGTCCAGGTTGGGCAAGGTGTTTTCCTGCCAACGTGTCTTCAACAAGAATGCGCCGGGTGCCCAGGCGACCGGTGCCTGGAAGCGGGCGGACGGCACCTATGATCTGACCATTAAGCCCTTCGTGCCCGGCGACGTGAAACATGTCTCCGAACTGTCCATCGAACGGCAGGACGATGGACGTCGCATCACGGGTAACGGCCTGCCGGATCATCCCACCGGTATCTACCCGGTCCCGAATTCGAGCGAGGCCGCGCGCTATGACCGCAATCCAGGGCGCATTCAGGCACAGAAGATTGATTTGAGGCTGCCGGTAGAGCCGCAGGCAGCGGCGGAGCCCGGCTGTTTGCCGATGGGGGCCATCGGCATCATGCTGTCAGGTTCGGTCCTGTTCCATGCGCTGGACGCGCGCGGCGACGACGCCCAGGCCAATGAGATTCTGGATGCCTGTGCCGGCCATCCGCAGCAACAGGGCGTCTATCACTATCATGGCCACAGCCCTTGCTGGCAGGATGGTCATGACGCGGCCGGCCATTCGATTCTGGTTGGATATGCCGCCGACGGGTTCGGCATTTTCGGCTGGGATGATGTCGGTGGGAAGCTGCTCCACACGGCCGATCTTGACGAATGTCACGGCCATGTCGGGCCGGTGGAGTGGGATGGCAGGGTCGTGGAACTGTACCACTATCACATCACGCCCGACTTTCCCTATTCGGTGTCCTGTTACAAGGGCACTCCGGTGCAGTTCGGCCTGGGCGGCCCATCGGGACCGCCATCGGCTGGCGGCGGGCCAGGGTATGGGCCGCGCCCGGGCGATATGGGCCGTGGGCCACCGCCGGGTGGTGGGCGCATGCCACCGCCGCCGCGCCCCTGATTTCTGATCGGATTATCGGTAGCTGGCGGGCCATTCGATTTCGGTGAGGTCGAGCCAGGAAGCCAGACGCTCCACTTCTTCCACCAGGGCCCTGTGCACTGCCAGAGCGGGCGTGCCTTCCCAATGGATCGCCGGGACCAGAAGCCGGCTGTCGGCGCGCCTGGCGCGCACATCGACACGCCCTACCAGATGCCCGCGATACAGGAAGGGCATGACATAGTAGCCGAACTGCCTCTTTTCCGGCGGCACATAGAATTCCAGGCGATAGCGGAAGCCGAACAGCCTTTCTGTACGGTCGCGATTGAAGACAAGCGAATCGAAAGGCGACAGCAGAGCTGAGGGGGTGAGACTGGCATAATCCCCTGTTCCGGCCTCGGGGAGGCGCCAGGCGCTGTGCTTCCAGCCCTCGACAGCCACCTCCTCCACCTCGCCGGCTTCGGCGAGCGCGGCCAGCGCCCGTCGGGATTCGTCGGGGCCGAGGCGGAAATAATCGCGCAGATCGGGCTCGGTGGCGATACCAAGCGCCTTGACCGATTCCAGCATCAGAATCCGTCTGGCCTCTTCCGGTTCCGGCACGGGCGCGTTCAGTACCGCGGCGGGCAGCATCTGCTCCGGCAGGCCGTAGGTTCGTTCGAAGGCGCCATGCCGTGCCGCGGTGACCTCCCCCGTCCAGAACAGATACTCCATAGCCTGCTTGGTACCGGTCCAGCCCCACCAGGGGCCGGACTTCTTCTCCTCCGGTGCCAGGGCGCGCGCGGGGCTGGGCCCGTCCAGACGCAGCCGGTCCAAGACGTCCCGCACGGCCTGGGGGTTCTCCTGCGCGAAGCGATACAGGCCGCCATAGATGTCGCGGCCCTGTTTGGCATTGTCCATCCGCCAGCGGAATAGCCGGTACCATTCCATCGGCAGGAAGGACGCCTCATGACCCCAATATTCGAAATACAGGCGTCGCTTGCCCGCCAGGGTGCGGGAGTCTAGCTCCGCCCGCGAATAGGCGCCCAGACGGGAATAGAGCGGCAGATAGTGCGAGCGGATCAGGGCCGAGACCGAATCGATCTGTAAGAGGCCGATATGCTCGAGTGCCTTGGCCATGGTTGGCCAACGGGAAGGCGCAGCGGCTCGTCTGAGGCCGAAGCCCTGGGCGGCAAGGGCCGCGTGACGGGCCTGATTCAGGCCTATCCGAGGCAGGGATCGTGGTGCGGTGGCGGGCATGGAACCGATCTTTGCTGGCAAGGCCGGCAGCATTGCCCATGCTCTGCGGTCCGACAAGCCTCTTCCCGAGGAAGAGGCTTGATGCATATCAATGCTAATCATTTCATTTGAAACTAATTGAGATGGTAACGGGCGCCGTGAGGAGCGACCGTCTGACCGCCGAGGAAAGGATAGGATCATGTCCCTGATCAGCCGCATAGATCGTAAGGCCCAACTGATGGGCGAAATGATGCGTTGCGTTGGCGTCGATCTGGCGACCATGCCGGAATTTGCCGGTGAGACTGCGATGCGCAATGCCATGTGGCGCTGTCTGGCCTGCCGCAATGGCGATGCCTGCGCCAGTTGGTTGGCCTCAGCAAAGCCAGGAACCCCGGCGCCGGATTTCTGCACCAATGCGGAAACCTTCAACGACGCGGTTCGGGACTGACCAAGGTCCGAGGCGGGGGCGGCTTGATCAGGCATGTCCCCCTGCGCCTTGGCAGTTGACCTCGCCCTGTAGCTCCTGCACTTTCCAGCCCTTGGGCATGGAAAGAAAGGGCAAGACCATGAAAGCTGTAGAACTCGTCATTCCGCCGCGGATGCGGGATTTGGGGGAAGGCTTCATGGTCAATCGGGCGCTGCCCTATGCCAAGCGCCGGGCGGTTGGTCCTTTCGTGTTTTTTGACGAAATGGGGCCGGCCGACTTTCCTCCGGGCGAGGGGATCGATGTGCGACCGCACCCTCATATCGGGCTGGCTACGGTGACCTATCTGTTCGAAGGCTCCATCCTGCATCGTGACAGTCTGGGCTCGCAGCAGGCGATTCGGCCGGGAGAGGTGAACTGGATGACTGCCGGACGAGGCATTGTCCATTCCGAACGCACGGCGCAGGAACATCTGGAACATGGCCAGCGCCTGCATGGCATTCAGACCTGGGTGGCGCTTCCCCTGGCGATGGAGGAGATGGAGCCGGCTTTCCTCCACTACCCGGCCGATGATTTTCCCAATGTCGCGTTGGACGGAGCGGTGGTGCGGGTCATCGCTGGCAGCGCCTTTGGCGTCTCATCTCCGCTCGTGACCGCCAGTGCGACCGTGTATCTGGACATCGTGCTGCAAGCTGGCGCCCGTCTGGTGTTGCCCGCGATGGCGCAGGAGCGCGCGATTTATACCGCGATCGGCGAGGCCATGCTGGATGGAGACGGGTGGGAGAAGGGCGCCATGCCCGTATTGAAGCCCGGCGCGGAACCGGAACTGCAGGCAGGGCCGCAGGGCGCGCGTGTCGTACTGGTCGGGGGGGACCCGTTGGATGGCGATGCGCGGGTTATGTACTGGAATTTCGTATCGAGCCGGGCGGAGCGAATCGAACAGGCCAAACGCGACTGGCGCGAAGGCCGCTTCCCGCTGGTTCCGGGCGACGAAACAGATTTCATCCCGCTGCCGGAGTGAGAGGGTATTCCGGCGTGGTGGATCAGTGCTGCGCGGCCAGCCGCTCGTTGCGGCCGCGCAGTTCACTCAGCAAGGCGTCTATATCGCCATTGGCGCGGGTGATGACGTCCACGAAATCATCGCGATAGGTGACGGTCATGCGGATCGCTTCCAGCGTGACGTCGACAATGCGCATGCCGTCGCCATTGCCCTGAACCAACCAGCGGGCCCGGAAGGGCTCAGCGCTGGACCCGGGCGTAAAAATCTCAGTCGTGATTTCCACCGAGTCGTTCCGACCTTCGCGGCTCTCCACCACCTTGACCTTCTGGCCCTTATATTCGGAGAAGCGGCGCAAATAGGTCAGCACCACATTGTCTTCCAGCAAGCCAATGAAGGTCTGCATCTGGCTGTCGGATGCACGGCGGCGATAGGGACCCAGCGTGAAGGATGCGATGCGTTCGTAATCCACGCTTTCCCGCAGCAATTTGCGGAAACCCTGCTCGCGGTCAGCATAGCTGTTGCCATTATTGGCCGCCAGCGAGATCGCCCGTTCCGCCACATCCTCAATAAAGGCCTTCGCCTCTTCGGAGCGGGCCGCCTGGGCATGGCCTGCCGACCACGTCAAGCCGACAGCGGAAAAGGCCAAACCGGCCAATACGCCGCGAATCAGGCGGCGCCTGGAAGCGCTGTAGCCGAAAGTCATTGTCCGCGCGTCCTCACCGAGGCCTGCGGCCCGGGGGCCGGAAGCTCTTCTGCAAGAATGTCGTCGGCGGGGTTGAGCACATCGTCCTGGACGACAGGAACATCGCCCTGCGCATTGTTGTTGATCGCACCATCACGCTGCTGGCGATAGATCGACCGCACACGCGTGTAGAAATTCTCGCCCGATTCCTGCTCAAGCCGGCGCAGCTCGTCCATATTGCGTGCACGGCCATCCACCGCTTCGGTCACGCTGCGGATGATCTTGTTGTGCTCGATGAGCCATTCGTCCGAATTGTCGCCCCAATAGGTCAACGGGTCCATGAAGTAATCGCCGACCAGACCGCCGGTATCACGCACATTGCTTGGCCCCAGGATCGGCAGCATGACATACGGGCCTTCTGGGAAGCCCCAGACAGCCAGGGTCTGACCGAAATCTTCTTCCCGATAGGGCACGCCTGCATCGCCGGCAGCATCGAACAGGCCGCCGAAGCCTGCGAGCGTGTTGAAGGCGAACCGGCCGAAATGGGTTCCGAACCCTTCCAGATCCCCTTGAAGCAGGCTGTTGGCCATGTTCACCGGGGTCTTCAGGTGCCGCAGGAAATTGCGCACGCTGTCGCGCACACCTTCCGGCAATACAGTACGGTAGCCGCTGGCAACGGGCCGCAGCACGGCCTTGTCGACGACCAGATTGAAATCGAAGATGGCTTCGTTGAGCGGACGGAGCGGATCATTGTCCGCTTCGAACTGTTCGCGCGCAATCGGATCGGCCGGTGGGGTAGCGCAGGCGCTGAGACCCAATCCGAGCGACGCGATGAGCAGGGCTTTGCGAACGCTGCGATGCATTCCGAAATATCCGTCCATGAACATTGTCTGCCAGACACCTACACTTACAATTTACATTCCGTCATCAGCCTTCAGACCGATCGCCCCCAAGGCGGTCTGCGCAGGCTTACAGACAGTGGAGGCTGGCAGCGGGGCGCCACCACCCTGAACGAATGCGGCGCTTCCACCGACGGCTGCCCGTCACTTTGCGCGAGCAGACCGAAACTTCCAACCGGTTCCAGTTCACAGGCACAAGGACTTCCTGTCTCGTATCTGCCTAGCACAAGCCGTGCCGCGCCTCTATGCCCTGAATACGATCGCTGGACAAAAGGGCCGAGCGGTGTTGCACAATTGTCAAAATCGCGGGTGAGGCGGCGCTCTGATGGCTTTTGGGTTTGCCGATTCCAATAACGGATACCGGATGCAACAGCCTTCCTGTTCGCCGTGCAGTTCTGTTATACAAGACCATGGGGGTCGGCCAGGGGTGTATGGTATCGATGTGTGGTCGATAGTCTGCGCGGTCGCGGGCGAATTTCAGAGGGTGTTGGATAGCCGTGGAATATTCTGAAACCATGGGCCAGGCGACGCAACTCGCCGAGCGGGCGTTTGAGTTGATGAAGGGATATGGCATTCCTCCGACTCCGCGCAATTTCACCGTCTGGTTTGGCTATGCCGCACGAAACTATCCTGATCTGTTTCAGGCGGTGGAGGCGCTGGTCAAGACCGGCAAGCCGATCACGGAGCAGCAGAATACCGATCTCTATGACCGGTTTTACGGGCGGACTGAGGAAGAGGCCGCGCTGGAGGCCACCACCCGCAAGGTCGGTGTGGAAATCACCCATGTCATGGAGATGCTGGCCGATGTTGCCGGCGGCGTGCACAGCTATGGGGAATCGCTGCAGACGAATCTGGGCGAGCTGGGGCAGGCTTCCGGGCTGAACGAGATTACGGCCGTGGTGGGCTCTTTGGTGCAGGCCACCCGATCCATGCAGCAGCGCAACAGCGAGCTTGAGCAGCGCCTGCATCTTTCCGCGACGGAGATCAACGCGCTGAAAGAAAATCTGGAGGCGGTGCAGCAGGAAGCGATGACGGATGCGCTGACCGGCATTTCCAACCGCAAGTTCTTCGACCTGACGCTCCGGACGGGGTCCGTCGCAGCCTTGGAGACGGGGGAGCCGCTCTGCCTTGCGCTCACCGATATCGATTTCTTCAAGAAGTTCAATGACACCTATGGGCATCAGACGGGTGATCAGGTGCTGAAACTGGTGGCGAGCATTCTGCGCCAGTCCATCAAGGGGCGCGATACGGCTGCACGCTATGGCGGGGAGGAGTTTGCGCTGATCCTGCCGCAGACCGCCCTGGCTGATGCCCGCACGCTGTGTGAACAGGTGCGCCAGACCGTTTCGTCGAAACGTATTCGCAATCGGCAGTCCGGGGAGGAGATGGGAACCATCACCCTGTCCATCGGTATTGCCGAATACCGGCCTGGCGAACCCTTGACGGAACTGATCCAAAGGGCTGATGAAGGGCTGTATCTTGCCAAGCGGACCGGACGCAACCGCGTTATCGATGAAACGGAACTTCAGAAGGCGGTGACCGCCTGAATCCGTCCCCTGCCGGCCCGTCCGGAACGGGTCGGGCGGTTGCCGAGACAGAGCCATGCATCTGCCGCACGTTCTGCGCCTTGCCGTCATCAGGACGAGACGCGCCCTGCGCAGCCGCCATCTTATCCTCGCCTTGCTGGCGATCGGGGCCGGGGCGGTTGGCGGCTTTACCGGCATCGCCTTTCGCGAGGCGATCAGCCTCGTGCAGTATCTGGGCTTCGGTCTGGATGGCGAAATTCTGGTCGATGCGATGCAGGCACTGCCCTGGTGGCATATTCCGCTGGTTACTACGGCTGGCGGCCTGCTGGTCGGTTTGATGGTTCGCTTCCTGCTGCCCGGGCAGCGGCCGGCCGGGGTGCCTGATGTAATCGAGGCGACGGCGCTGCGCGGCGGGCGGGTCAGCCTGCGCCAGGGGCTTGGTGCAGCGGCGGTCAGTGCGGTCACCCTGGGCAGTGGCGGGTCGGCCGGGCGCGAGGGGCCGGTGGTGCATCTGGCCGCAGCCTGCACCTCTTTCCTGGCGGCCCGGATGGGGCTTGGCCGGTCACTGACGGTGACGCTGCTGGGTTGCGGGGTGGCGGCCGGTGTTGCGTCGTCCTTCAATGCGCCGATTGCCGGCGTGTTCTTCGCGCTGGAGGTGGTGACCGGCAATTACGCCCTGGCTGCATTCACCCCCATCGTGATCGCGTCCGTCGTGGGCACGCTGGTCAGCCGTGCCTACTACGGTGACTTTCCCGCCTTCATCATCCCGCCGCATGAGATTGCGTCGTTCTGGGAATTCCCGGCCTTTGCCATTCTGGGGGTGCTGAGCGCGCTCGCGGCCGTATTGTTCCTGCATTCCGTCAAGCTGGTCCGACGGGTGCAGGACCGGATCGGGGCGCCGCGCTGGCTGCGCCCGGCCATGGGCGGGCTGCTGGTCGGCAGCATCGGCATTGCCTTCCCCCATATCCTTGGCGTCGGTTACGAGGCCACGGATATGGCGCTGAAGGATGTGCTGGGGCTGGAGATGTTGGTCATCCTGCTGGTTTTGAAGACGGGGGCGACCGCGGTGACGATTGGCAGCGGGTCCGGCGGCGGCGTGTTCTCGCCGTCCCTGTTCATCGGCGCGATGCTGGGCGGCGCGTTTGGCATTGTGGCGACCAGTTTTTTCCCGGCGCTCAGCTCCGGTCACAGCGCTTATACCATGGTGGGCATGGGGGCGGTGGCGGGCGCGGTGTTGGGCGCCCCGATTTCCACTATTCTGATCGTGTTCGAGCTGACGGGCGGCTATGAGCTGACCATCGCGGTGATGATCGCCACCGTGCTCTCCTCCCAGTTGATGCGGGCGTTGACCGGCCATTCCTTCTTTACCTGGCAGTTGGCCCAGCGCGGGATCGAGCTGACCGGCGGCCGGGAGGAGCGGGTGCTGCGCGCCCGCCGCATCTGGGAACTGGTCAAGCTGGACCTGATCAAGATCGCCCCGGATGCCTCGATGGAGGACGTGCGCCACGCTTTGCAGGACAGCCGGTATGGCGAAGTATTTGTGGTCGACCCCAAGGACAGGCTGGTTGGAACCATCACGCTGAAGGATTTGGCGGAGCGGGCCTTCGATACGTCCCAGGACGACGGACAGAACGCCGCCAGCATAGCCCGGCGCAATCCGCCCGTCGCATTCTGCGAAGACGATCTGGAAGCTGCCATGTGGTTGATGGAAGGCTGCGGCGAAGAGCATATTGCCGTGGTCGACGATAAGGAGACGCGCCATCTGGTGGGCGTGCTGCATGAACGCGATCTGATGGCCGCCTATCACCGTGCCGTGCTGGAAACCCGGCGCGAACACGGGCTTTGATTGCCCAAAGCCTGTGTGAAACCCAAAGCGATCAGCCGAGGAGCCAGACCATCAGGGCCACCGTGCCGAAGACCACGATGGCAAGCGGGGCAAGCGCCACCAGCAGCGCCAGCGGATAGGCCTTGGCATTGTAGCACAGCAGGCCGCCGACAACCCCGCTCAGGCCCACGGCCGGATAGCCGATCAGCGGATAGAGTACCCAGCGCGGCGTAGGTACTTCGCCCGGCTGTTGCACGTCCAGCGCCAGCGCCAGACCGATCATGAAGAAGATCACCGAAAAGAGCGGCAGCAGCGCCATAGAGATGATCACGCTCCAGCGGGCACGATTACGCCATGCCGCGTCCGGATCGGGTCGGCGTGGGTAGAGAGGCGGCAGCGGAGCCGGATTCTTCAGCCACGAAATGGTGCATTCATCCTTCGGGCACGAATCAACCGGGCAGGCGACGGCAGGCGATCGGCAAGGGCCTTCATCCGTCCCGTCAGCTGGGGCAGGAAGGTAACATCCTTCAGGCGCCGTTCCAGGAAGGCCTTGGTTTCGACGCGGTCGGCGGAATGGTCGTCCAGCCAGTAGAGCAGGGTGGAGGCCAGAACCGCCGCGAGCAATCCGCGCTTGGTGTAGAAATTATAATCGGTGGAGCGGTCTCCGGCCGCCTTCCAGATCGCATCCACCGTGCGGTAGAGCATCCGCGCGCCCGCCGGCGCATGCATCGGCAGGGCAAGCTGACTCAGCCCCCGGCGCACCGCTTCACGATGGGGCAGCGCCCAGTCGAAGCGCAGCATCACCAGGGTGGTGATTCGCTCCGGTGTGCGCATGCCCGTCCGGTCGAGCGCGTCCCAGGCCTCCAGCATCCGCGAATCGGCAATGCGGTTCATGCGGTCGATCATGTCCAGGGCGGTGCCTGGGAACAGGCGAAGAGCGTCTTCGGATGTCAGGCCCTGATCGACGGCGCCACGTTCCAGCGCCGTCATGGTCCAGCCGTCGAAGGGCACATGGGGCAGCGCCGCTTCGATCAGCGCGTCCCGCTGGGCTTCCAGATCCTGCGCCTGTTTTCTGCTCGTCATGGCGGCCTCGATTCCTGTCATCTCAGTGCTCCAGCGCGTCGGGCATCAGGGCCCGCGCTTCCGGTGGCATCCCATATTTGCGCAGCTCGTCCACGAACAGCAAGAACTCCGGTCGGTCCATGCGTGCGGGATAGAGGATTCCATCCAGATGGTCGCATTCATGTTGTAGCACGCGGGCATGGAAACCCCGCGCGATTCCACCGATTTCCGATCCATCCGGCGCAAGGGCGCGCCATCGCAGCGCGGTTGCGCGTGGTACGAGTCCGGTTAGGCCCGGAACGGACAGGCAGCCTTCCCAGCCATAGTCGAGCCCTTCGTCTAGCGGCTCCAGTACCGGATTGATCAGCGCGGTCAGCGGAACGCTTTCTCCGCCATTGCGTCCGGCGTCGACGAAATAGACCACGATGCGCCGTGGCTCATGCACCTGCGGAGCTGCCAGACCGGTGCCGCTGGCATCCTGCATGGTCTCCACCATGTCGCGAATTAGCTTCTCGATCTCCGGTGCGGTGGGGTCATCGACCGGGGTGGCCACCTCGCGCAACACCGGATGGCCCATGCGGGCAATCTTCAAAATAGCCATTTTTCTCCATTCCTGCTTCACAGGCTGATATCCATATGATATAGGCCCGGCCTCAAATCCAGCCGAATGCGTTACCGAGGGAATTCGCCACAGGGACGCTCGGTGTCTGTCCATAACCGGAAAGGGGCTGAGACTCCGTGCAAGTCATCGTTCGTGACAACAATGTCGACCAGGCTCTGCGCGCGCTCAAGAAGAAGCTGCAGCGCGAGGGTGTATTCCGTGAAATGAAGCTGCGCCGTCACTTCGAGAAGCCGTCGGAGAAGCGTG
>Ga0209066_10000721_pt1 | contig 47163 bp, 46 predicted proteins | sample All_14_2_FD_187198 | JGI IMG/M metagenome (GOLD analysis project Ga0209066, IMG submission 187198) | Freshwater microbial communities in response to fracking from Pennsylvania, USA - Allegheny Zone_MetaG_DW_15 (SPAdes) (version 2) ... | reverse complement strand
CTCCGGGATCTGCACGGCGTCGAGCCCGCCGAGCGCTCGTCGCACGATCGCGCCGACGCCGAGCTTGCCGCCGAGGAGCGCGGGGAGCATCCGGGCGGCGGATGCGGACGTGGCGACGCCGGGGAGCGCGGCGACGGCCGCGCGACGGCGGCGCTCGTCGAACGACGACACGAGCACCCGGTCGACGGCCCGGAGGTCGCGGATGGTGCGCACCGTCGGGGCGACCGCGTCGTCGGCCTTGATGTCGATGTTGAACCGGGTCTCGGGGAAGCCGTCGAGGGCCTCCGCGAGGGTCGGGACGTGCTGACGCTCGCCGAGGTCGAGTCGGCCGAGCTCGGCCTTCGTGAGCTGGGCGATGCGCAGGTCGCGCCCCGCCGTGCGCGCGAGGTCGGCGTCGTGCGCGACCATGGCGATGCCGTCAGCGCTCGCGTGCACGTCCGTCTCGATGTACTCGGCGCCGACGGCGATCGCGGCGGCGAAGGCGAGCATGGTGTTCTCCGGCGCCGCGGTCGCGAGTCCGCGGTGCGCCAGGACGCGGGGGGACGACGGGGTGAAGTAGCGGCTCGGCACGGACGCGACGGTAGCACCCGGCACCGACGCGCCGGGTGAACGAACGGTAGTGTCGGAGGGTGAGCAACCCCCTGGCACCCGGCACGCTCGCCGGCACTCGAGCCCTCGTCACCGGATCCTCTCGCGGCATCGGCGCGGACACCGCGCGCTACCTCGCCGCGGCGGGCGCGACGGTCGCGATCAACTACCGCAACAAGGAGGCGCGCGCCGTCAAGCTCGTCGCCGAGATCGAGGCCGCTGGCGGGACCGCCTATGCGGTCGGCGCGGACCTGACGAACCCTGACGACGTCGCGGCCTTCGTCGCCGCGGTCGCCGAGCGGGTCGGCGGGCTCGACCTCCTCGTGCTCAATGCCTCCGGCGGCATGGAGTCGGGCCTCGGCGAGGACTACGCGATGCGCCTGAACCGCGACGCCCAGCTCGGCGCCATCGAGGCCTTCCGTCCGCTCCTGTCGCCGGGCTCGAGGATCGTCTTCGTGACGAGCCACCAGGCGCACTTCATCCGCACGGTGCCGACGATGCCGGAGTACGAGGCCGTCGCCCTCTCGAAGCGCGCCGGCGAGGATGCCCTCCGCGACCTCGCGCCGGCGCTCGAGGCCGACGGGATCGGCTTCGTCGTCGTCTCGGGCGACATGATCGAGGGCACGATCACGGCGACGCTGCTCGAGCGCGTGAGCCCCGGCGCGATCGCCTCGCGCAAGGAGGCCGCCGGTCGCCTCTACAACGTGGCCGAGTTCGCCGCCGAGGTCGCGCTCGCCGCCGTCGAGCCGATCCCGGCCGATCGCACCCGCTACGTCGGCGACGTGAGCGACTTCCTCGCCGCGGGCGACCCCGACCTGCGGTGACCCCGCGCGTCCGGCGCTCGAGTCGGCTGCTCGTGTTCGCGCCGGACGGCTCCGCGCTCCTGCTCCTCGAGCGGACGTCTCCCGGCAGCGCCTCGCCCGCGCGCTGGTGCACGCCCGGCGGCGGCATCGAGCCGGGGGAGTCGGCCGCCGAGGCCGCCATCCGTGAGCTGCGCGAGGAGACCGGCCTGCTCGTCGACGCGGTCGGTGCCCCGGTCGACGAGATCGGCGTCGCGGTCGACGATCCATCCGTCGACCACGAGGTGGCGCTCGGCACCTACTTCGTCGTCCGGGTGCCGGCGCGCTTCGATCCGACGACCTCGGACTGGACGGCGGACGAGCACCTCTCCATCGAGCGCTGGGCGTGGTGGACGGCGGAGGCGCTCGAGGCGTCCGGCGAGCCGTGGTCGCCGGAGCAGATCCCCGAGCTCATCCGTCGGCACCGATCCGAGCTGGGCGCGTGAATCCCGCTTGACCGCGTTGGCTAATCGGATTAGCTTTTGGGCATGACCGAACGAGACCTCATCCGATTCGCGACCGCCGACGGCGACCTCGTCGTCGAGACCCTGGGCACGGCGACGGGGGAGTGGCCGCTCGTCATCTGCCTGCCGGGGATGGGCGACCTCCGCAGCGCGTATCGGCACCTGGCACCGCTGCTCGTCGAGCGCGGGTTCCGTGTCGCCCTGGTCGACCTGCCTGGCCACGGCGACTCCACGGCCGGCGCGATCCCGTCGCAGCGTCGTATCGCTGATCACGTCGCGTCGATCGCCCGCGAGCTCGGCGGTCCGGCGATCGTGATCGGGCATTCCTACACGCCGGACGCCGCGCTGCTCGCGACCCAGCTCGCGCCGGAGCTCGTGCTCGGCGCGATGTGCATCGGCCCGTGGGCCGGCGCCCCGAAGCAGACCGGGCTGGGGGTCGCGCTCGCGCTTGCCGTCGCCCGCTCGCCGAGGCTCTGGGGGATGTTCTACCGGTCGCTGCACCGCCTCGCACCCGACGACCTCCGCGAGCACGTCGCCGCGATCCGCCGGAGCATGCGTCGACCGGATGGCCCGGCGACGGTCGTGCGGATGGCGGGCGGGATCGGCAAGGACGCGATCGACGCGCGGACGACGCAGACGGCGCCGACGCTCGTCGTCATGGGGGAGCGCGACCCCGACTTCCGCGACCCGAGAGCCGAGGCGGAGGCCTTCGCGGCCCCATTCGCCGGCGAGGTCAGGATGGTGCCACGCGCTGGGCACTACCCGCACGCCGAGACGCCGGCGTTCGTCGCCGACCTCGTCGACGAGCTCGCCGCGAGGTCGCTGGAGTCGGCCGGTGCCTAGGGCCGGGCTCAGCGCCGACGCGGTCGTCGACATCGCCGTCGAGCTCATCGACGCGGGGGAGACGCCGCTCTCGCTCACCGCGGTCGCCGAACGGGCGGGCGTGCGGACCCCGTCGCTCTACAAGCACATCGCCTCGCTCGCCGACCTCGACGCGCTCGTGGCAGCCAGGGTGCTTGCCGAGTTCTCGGCGGCGCTCGACGCGGCCATCGGCGAGACGACGGGCGTCGAGGCGGCGCGGGCGGCGCTCGGCGGCTACCGCGACTACGCGCGCGCCCATCCGCGCCGGTTCGAGATCCTGCCCGTGCAGCCGGGCAACGACCCGCGCCTCGCCCCGACGAGCCGCGCGATGCTCGAGCGGATCGGGCGAGCGATCGGGGCCGAGGATCCATTCGACCCGCGGGCGATCCACGCCATGCGCCTGCTGCGCTCGTGCGCCGAGGGCTGGACGCGGCTCGAGTCGGCCGGCGGGTTCGGCGAGCCGGTCGACGTCGACGAGAGCTGGCGCGTGCTCGTCGACACGATCGCGCCGGTGATCGTCGCCGAGCTCCACCGGGACGAGCAGTCCGGCTGACGTTCCACGGGCGCGCAGCGCGCCCGGCTCGCCGAGACGGGTCCGTGACGCTAGCGTCGGCCCATGGAGAATGACCCCACACCGATCATCGGCTCGATCTTCGGCCTCGGCTTCATCGCGCTGATCCTGTATCTGCTCGTCACCGCCGGCATGATCGCGCTCGGCATCTGGATCACATACACGGTGATCTGGCGCGCCGTGCGCCGCGGCATGCGCGAGTTCCACGGACTCGACGCGAGCGGTCGCCCGCGCCTGCCGCAGGCCTGACGCGATCCGCCGCCGTTCGCGCGGGCCAGGCGGGATCGTGCGCGTGTCGTCCGCGATGTCGTGACGCCGATAATGTGCATTATGTCAGTCTGTAACGTAGTCATCCGCATATTTTGCAGATAGCCATGAATCGTGTATCCAGTACCCTCCAGCGATCAACATGGCTCTCATCTGCACTTTTCACGTTCTCAGGCGACTTTCGCGGTGCCTTCCATGGGGCATCCATCTTGCGCTGCGACGAGTTCCAGAGACCATATCTGATCAGGAGTTTTCCCTTGCTGTCTGCACATTATGCAGATAGTCTGCACTTTATGCAGACGGCATTGAGTGAGTGATGGTCGAGAAAAGGGGCAGTCTCTCGTTCCTGCCGTTGCCGGATCGCGGCCCGGACAAAGACGCCTTTCTCGCGGAGGTCCTGACCGGCTGGAAGCGCCAGCAATACACCAAGAACTTCACAGAAAAGACAATCAGTCGCAGGATCAATCGGGTCCTCGACTTCTGTGACGCTACGGGAAAATTTCCGTGGGAGTGGATGCCGACGGACGCGGACGAATACTTCTCCCACCTTGTCAACGTCAGAGGTTTGGTCCAGGAGACGATCCGCGCATACCAAAGCGATGTATCGCTGTTCTGCAGCTACGCCACGAGCGAGAGCTACCCGTGGAACGAAACCTGCGGGCGCCTGTTTGGGTCTTCGATGTCTCAGATCATCACAGACCTCAACAAGGCCCGACACACACAGGCCGCGACGATGGGTCCCACGAAGCGAGCGTTCGAGCTCCATGAGCTACAACAGTTCTTTGACTTCGCGGATGACGAAGTTGCCCGCATCATCGGCTCCCACGTCAAGGGCGGCCTGGCCGCCTGGCGAGACGTCACAGCTCTGAAAGTTTGCTACGGGTGGGGTCTGCGGCACGATGAACTTAGAAAGCTCGACATCGTCGACTTCTCCCCCAACGTCAAAGCACCGTACTTCGGCGACTACGGGCTCCTGAGAGTTCGCCACGGCAAGGCCAACAAAGGTGCTCCCAAGAAGCAGCGGACGGTTCAGACGCTCGTCGACTGGGCTGCCGAAGCAGTCGCGGAATGGGTGGAATTCGGTCTTCCCCGATATGGCCAGCCCATGACCCACCTATTTCCCACGTCGACCGGAGGGCTCGTTGCGGAGGGCGATCTCTACAGTCGATTCATTGGCTTCGTGAATACCCTCGGCCTTGACCCCGGGCTGGACATTCACGGCCTCCGTCGGTCTTACGCAACCCATATGCAGACCGTCTACGGCTATGACGCGAAGTTCATCTCAATGCAGCTCGGACACGCGCACGAAGCCACTACGACGATTTACACACTCCCCTCGCCTGACTTCGCTGCCAGTGAGATGGAGCGGGTTCTGAGCAGAGATCTCTTGAGAAGCAAGGGCAAGCTCCTGCTCAAACCAGCGAGAAATCAAGGAAAGGCCTCCCGATGAAGCGTCGGATCGAGTACAGGTTCCACGTTCGCGAGCTGATGGCACGCGCTGGAATTCGAACCAGCCGAGAACTGGTGGAACCACTCCGTGACCGCGGCATTACGCTTTCCGAGTCGCAGATCAACCGGATCGTCGCTCACAACCCGGATCGCATCGCCTTCCAGGTCCTCGTCGCCCTTTGCGACATCTTCGGCGTCGAGATGAATCAGCTGGTCACTTACACCAGCGCTGACGTCAAGACGCAGCGACGCAAAGTCGCCGGCGACGGAACAGACGTCCCGCTGCTAGAGGCCTACCGGCCCGTTCGCGCTCGGATCCGCCGGCCAGAGGATGACTGAATTCAAACCGCGGGGACGACCCCGATCAGCTCGAACCGGCTACACCTGCGATCGATGCGGCCGCGAGACCGGAAAGATCCGCGTTCGCTGGCCGGACGGCAAAATTTGCGGCATCTGCTTCACCGAGGCGGTTCACACCTATGGTGAATGCCCACTTTGCGGGAAGCACCGAATGCTCCCCGGTCGACTCACAACCGGTGAGGACATCTGCACATCTTGCGCCGGAATCCAAACAGCGCTGACCTGCGAGAAATGCGGCATGGAACGGGAGAGATTCCGCAGCGGCCGCTGCATCGTCTGCGTGATCGAAGCCGAGCTCACCGATCTCCTCAGACCAAACGATCCGCCGGATCTCCGTCTGAAGCGGCTAGTGACGGTCCTCACCTCGGTCGATCGTCCCGAAAGCATCTACACCTGGCTCCACAGCAACGGCGGCGTCTCAGCGGATCTGCTACGACGCCTGGGAGCCCGAGAGATTGCTCTCTCGCACGAGGCCTTCGATGCGTTGCCAAAGACTGCCGCTGTTGAGCACTTGCGAGCGATATTGACCCACAACCGCATGCTTCCCGCTCAGGACGACCGTCAGCTGGCCATGTTCGAACAATGGCTGCAAGAGCGGCTCCACGTCCTTCAGGTGACTCCGGACATCCACTCCCCTATCGAACGCTTCGCCAAGTGGCACCATCTTCGGAGGCTCAAGGCGGAGTTTTCTGCCACAAAGAACATGAACTACGCCGTCCGGAGCGCCAAGCAAGAGATCACCGAAGCCGGCAAGTTCCTCAGCTGGCTTCTTGCGACCCATGGCAAGACGAGCGCATCCATCGGCCAAGTCCACATTGATGAATACCTCTCGGAAGGCCCATCGACGAGGAAACATATCCGGAACTTCGTTCGCTTCCTGAGTCGAGAGCGCACGACCAACAGCGTCGACGTTCCTGTCCGGCTTGCGCAAACGACGCCAATGCCTACGCAGCGGCAGCGCATGAACCACATCAAGACCCTGATGGAAGCAGTCAATCTCAACGAATCAACGCGCGTCGCTGGGCTGATTTTCCTCCTCTTCGGCATCCCTATCGGTCGGCTTTGCATGATGACCGTCGACCAGGTCGATGTTCGGCCGACGGGCATCACAATCCTGCTCGGCAAGAATCCTGCGCCCGTCCCCGAGGTTCTGATCCCTCTATTCCTCGCGCATCTGCACGCACGCGACTCCGCCGGCACGGTGAACACGGGCTCGATTTGGCTCTTCCCCGGGGCTAGGGCCGGTAGGCCTAAGTCCCCCAACACCCTTCTGCTGCAGCTCCGAGACGGAATCGGCATCGACATTCAGGGCGTGAGGAACAGGACGATCCGGGGCCTAGTCGAGGAGATCGACCCGAGCTCATTGGCGAAGATGCTCGGCTACAGCAAACAAGTCATGAGCAAGCATGGATCGGCCGCAACGGTTCCCTGGTCGAGTTATGCCGTTGGAAAGAACCCCCGCTTCGCGAAAGAGAAGCCAACCCAGTAGAAGCTCAGTTTCTCGGACCACGGGATCCATAACTCACTCGGCGGAACCGGCGCGCACGCTGAGCGCTGGAGACCGAGCTCGCAACCAACGGGGTCTCATGTCACTTGCCGCGCTAGTTCGGAAGAGTTGACAATGGCGGAATGCCGGATTTGCGGGCAACTCGATATGTGCTCCAGTCGGCGGTTTGACACACTATTCCGGGAACCTCCGCGACCCACCGCCCCGGGATGCGCTGGAGCCGGCGGAATCGAGCCTTCGATGGCGACTCCGCCCAGCCTCTCCCCTCGCTCAGACTCAGCAACCTGTCTTGCATCCCATAGGTTTTGGCACATGTACGTTACGAGACACATGGGACATGCGGAGCGTACAAGGATCCTCCTGCGTGACCGATCGCTGCGCCGATGGACCGCCGCGAGCCGAATGGACTGAAACGACTCGCCGAGCATGCGAGGGAGCCCTTGATGTCGATCGGCGACTCACTGACGAGCCCGAATCGCGGCGCGTTGCGACGCTATGCGGCGTTCAGGCGCGAATCCATCGATTGCACAGTGAGTGGTGTATATTCATTGAGTGCTGACTATAACTCCCCGCCTAGACGTGATGAACCGACTCGGCCGCGCAATGGCCGATCCGACGCGATCGCGCATCCTCTTGACCCTGCTAGATGGCCCGATCTACCCGGCGGCAGTGGCCCGCGAGCTGGGCCTGAGCCCGTCCAACGTCTCCAACCATCTGACCTGCCTCCGCGATTGCGGAATCGTTGTGGCTGAGCCTGAAGGGCGCCGCACTCGCTACGAGGTTGCCGACCCCCGATTGACAGCTGCACTCACTGCCCTGCTCGAAACCACCCTGGCCGTGGATCACGAGGCAGAGTGCCTCGACCCCACATGCATGGTTGAGGCATGCTCCACGACGGAGGCAAGGGCATGATCTTCCTCTCTATCCTGCAAGCAATCGGTCTGTTCCTCGTTACGAACATTGACGACATCATCGTGCTGTCGTTGTTCTTCGCTCGCGGTGCGGGCCAGCGGGGAGCCACGCGGCGAATCCTTATCGGGCAGTACCTGGGATTCGCGGGCATCCTCGGCGCAGCCGTGCTTGTAGCGCTTGGCGCAGGCATCTTCCTGCCTCCTGAGTTCATCCCCTATTTCGGCCTCATCCCGTTGGGTCTTGGACTCTGGGCGGCTTGGCAGGCATGGCGCAACCGGGGCGATGACGATAACGATGACGACGAGGCCAAGATCGCAGGGAAGAAGGTCGCCGTATGGGCTGTCGCCGGCGTGACCTTCGCTAACGGCGGCGACAACATCGGCGTGTACGTCCCGGTGTTCCTGAGCGTCGGCCCCGGCGCTGTGCTCGCCTACTGTGTCGTGTTCCTCGCCCTCGTTGCCGTGCTCGTGATGATCGCGAAGTTCATCGCTACACGACGCCCAATCGCAGAGATCTTGGAACGATGGGAACACGTTCTGTTCCCGCTCGTCCTGATCGGCCTCGGCATCTTCATCCTGGTTAGCGGTGGAGCCTTCGGGCTCTGAGAACCTCAGAACACACAACTGCTCCAGACGTCAACCAACCGACGTCTGGAGCAGTTCCGCGTTCACTCCCCCGACCGACGTCGGTGGACCTGGCGAAAACGATCGGCGGAAGTCGCGAAGCCACCTCCTGGACAGGAACTGCCAGACGCATTGCTGGCATTTGATCGCAAGATGGTGGAGAAGGTCCAGCCTTCCGGCATCGGACGCTGCGCCCCGATGGCGCGAAATGTGTCTTGCATCCCTTGGGATGCGAGACGTCTCGGCGCAGGTCCGCGTTTGCGGGAACCCAATCCTCTCCTCGCTGTCGCGACGATTCTCATAACTATGGCGCATAACCGATGGCAGCTTTTCCGGTACTCAATGTTAGTTACGAGACACTCGGCAAGGAGACGCGCAGCACCGCTGAGCACCGACTTCGCGTTCACTGGCGGGCGCAAAGCAGGCGGTCCCGAATCTCCGGGTGGCAATTGTCCGAACTAGCGTGGCAAGTGACATCTCAGCGATGCTGTCGCAACTGAAGCCCGCGAAGAACCGCATAGACGCCGAAAATAACCGCCACTACAGTGAGCGCCCACGCACCGGTGAAGCCAATCGAGGAACCTGAAGCGCAGTAACTTTCTGCGCCCACTTCGATTGCATAATCGACGCATCGGCCAGTTTGAAATCCGAACGCCAAGAGGGGCACAACTACCACGGCAACGACCGCCGCGGCAAACCAACGTGTACCGCCTTGCCTTCCGGTATGCCTCATGAGCCAACACTAGCGAGGCGTGCAAACACGCCCCATCAGCACAGAGATTGAACATGCCGAAGCCAGACCCATAGCCGAGAACAGATAACTAGGTTCCCCAGTTCGATGCCCGAGGCCACCGCGAGCCACCCGCCACGGCGTGCACAGCGAGTTCCCGGCTCGACGGAGCACGATACTCCCGAGGGGCGATCAGCAAAGGAGCACCCGGGATGATGACGCGACCGAACCGGTCCGGATGGACGAGCGTCCTCACGCCCGTTCGGCGCTCGTGATGGCGCCGATCTCACGCCGCACGGTGCTCATCGTGGGCGGCGCCGGCGTCGGTGCGGTCGTCGTCGGCGGGATCGCCGCCGCCATCGGCACACGGACCCCCGTGCCATCGGCACCGTCCGGCTCCCCCGTGAGCGGCTCCTCGACGACCTCCGCTCCCGGCGCGCTCCCCCTCCCCACCGTGCTGCGCAGCGCGAACGGACGGCTCGACGTCGCCCTCACCGCGGCGGCGTCTGCGGTGGCGATCGGCGGCACGCCGGTGCGCGCGCTCACCTACAACGGCGGGCTTCCCGGCCCGACGCTCGTCGTGCGTCCTGGCGATGTGCTGTCGATCGCGCTGACCAACGCGCTCCCCGATCCGACGAACCTGCACACCCACGGGCTGCAGGTCTCCCCCGAGGGCAACGCGGACAACGTCTTCCGGCGAGTCGACCCAGGCGAGACCGCCGACTACCGGATCGAGATCCCGGCCGAGCACCCGCCAGGGACGTTCTGGTACCACCCCCACCATCACGGCATGACCGCGGACCAGGTCTTCGGCGGCCTCTACGGGGCGATCCTTGTCGAGGACGGCGACGCCGACGCGGCCGCCGACCGCCTCATGATCATCTCCGACATCGCCTTCGACGCCGCGGGTGATGTCGCGACCGTGTCGATGGCCGAGATGATGACCGGCCGAGAGGGCGCAACGGTCCTCGTCAACGGCGCGCTCAGGCCGACGATCACGGCGCGTCCGGGAGACATCGAGCGATGGCGGATCATCAATGCCTGCACCTCGCGTTTCCTCGACCTGCGGCTCGATGGCCATGCCCTCCAGCTGCTGGGCATCGACGGCGGCCGATTCGCCGCGCCGGCCGACGTCACCGGCATCCGGATGATGCCGGGCAACCGCGCTGACGTCCTCGTGACGGTGGGCGAGGCGGACGCGGTGCTCCGAGCCGAGCCCGTCAGCCGCGGAACCGCGGGCATGATGGGCAACCAGACCACGACCGGTGCGCCGGTGACGCTCGCCGACCTCGTCGTCGACGCGGCGGCGACCCCGCGTCCCTCCCCACCGCCCGCGGCGCTCGTCGCGGGCGCCTCGCGCGACCTCCGCGACGCGGCCGTCGATCGGAGCCGCACCCTCACGCTCGCCATGGGCGGCGGGATGCGCTTCACCATCGACGGTGTCGCCTTCGACCCGTCGGTCGTGAACCATCGCGTCGTCGCCGGCGCCGTCGAGGAGTGGGAGCTCGTCAACACGAGCACGATGGACCACCCGTTCCACCTGCATGTCTGGCCGATGCAACTGCTCCGCGTCGGCTCGTCGACGATCGACGGTGTGGACTGGCGCGACGTCGTCGAGGTCCCGGCCGGATCGAGCACGGTGGTGAGAATCTCGTTCGACGGCATCGTCGGCACCACGGTCTACCACTGCCACATCCTCGACCACGAGGACCAGGGCATGATGGGCACGATCGCGGTCGCGGAGGCCTGACCGCCGCGTGGGGTGCGAGCATCTTGCCGTCGCGGCCCCACCCGGGCTCAGGCGCCCCCCGGCGCCTCCACGGCGTCGTCGATCGCGCGGCGCAGGCGCGCCCGCTCCGGGTCGGTCCAGCGCGAGCCACCCGCGTAGGCCTGGACGAACTCCTCGGCGAACTCCGCGGGATCATCGCCCACGATCGCGCTGACCGGCACCCCGTCCGCTGCGGCGCGCTCCCAGAGGTCGGCGAGGCCGGAGAACAGCTCGACGAGGATCTCGCCGTCGATGACGCCGCCCGTGCGGACGATGTAGCGATGCATGGCCTTCGCCGATGCCGCGTACGGCTCCGGCAGTGCGTCGATCCTGGCCCGGTCGCGCCGATACCGGCGCTTCTGCTCCAGCGAGCCCGTGAGGGCCTCCCACCACGTCGCCATGATCATGCTCCTTCGTCGAGTGAACGGTCTGGGTGTGGGCGGAGTCGGTCGATCCGTTCGGCGAGGACGTCCCAGCCCTCGAGGAACTCGTCGAGCGCGGCCCGCCCTGGGTCGTTGAGCGAGTACACCTTCCGCGGCGGCCCGAGCTCGGACGGCACGGTGGCGACGTCGACGAGCCCGCGGCGCTCGATGCGCACGAGCAGCGCGTAGACGGTCCCCTCGACGATGTCGACGAAGCCCTCCCCCCGCAGCCTGGCGGTGATCTCGTACCCGTATGCGGACCGCTCGGCGAGGATCGACAGGACGATGCCCTCGAGCGTGCCCTTGAGCATCTCGGTCGTCGGCCTGGCCATGACGCCTCCCTGATCTGGTCCGTGATCGAAACCACGCCGCTCCGGGGCGCAGTAGATAGTAATCACAAGTACCGGTCATCTGCAATACCAAGTAGCACCCCCGGCGTCGGCGTCGCGCAGTACGATCCTCGCGTGGAGCGCATCGGCGAGGACGACGCCTCGAGCCCCGCCGGTGATCCGCCGATCGACGGCGGACTCCCCGTCGACAGCGACCTCGACGTCGGCGAGACCCCGGCCGGCTCGGCTCGACCGATCCACCTCAGCCCCGCCGCGCTCGCGATCGTCGCGCTCGGCGGCGCCGTCGGCACCGCGGCCCGCGAGGCGATCACCCTCGCACTCCCCCGCCTCGGCCAGGTGCCGATCGCGATCCTCGCGATCAACGTCACCGGCGCGTTCCTGCTCGGGCTCCTCCTCGAGTCGCTCGTGCGCCGCGGCCCCGACGTCGGGCGCCGACGTCGGCTCCGGCTCCTGCTCGGCACCGGGGCGCTCGGCGGCTTCACGACCTACAGCGCGCTCGCGGTCGACGGCGCGCTCCTCCTCGGGAGCGCGCCCGTCGTCGGCGTCGCCTACACCGTCGGCACGCTCCTGCTCGGCGCCGTCGCGACGACCGCCGGGATCGCGGGCGGCGCCGCCCTCGCCAGCCGCAGGACGGCGACGCCATGACCCCGCTGCTGTTCATCGCGATCGCCGCGGCGGGCGGCGCTGGCGCGGCCCTCCGCCTCCTCGTCGACGGTCTCGTCCGCCGCGGGCGGGCGACCGTGCTGCCGGTCGGCACGCTCGTGATCAACGTCACCGGCTCGTTCGCGCTCGGCGTCGTCACGGCGATCGCCGCGGATGGCCTCCTGCCCGCCCCGATCGCGCTCGTCCTCGGCGCCGGCCTGCTCGGCGGATACACGACGTTCAGCACCGCGAGCTTCGAGACGGTGCGCCTCGTGCACCAGCGCCGCTGGATCGCGGCCCTCGCGACCGGCGTCGGGATGCTCGGTCTGAGCCTCGCCGCGGCGGCTGCGGGACTCGCGCTCGGCGCCCTCCTCACCCCGGCCTAGCGCCGCCGACGGAGCCTAGCCGTCGACGAGCACGCGCTCCATGGCGTCGAAGAACGCCTCGTAGCCTGCCGTCACCGCGGCGACCCCCTCGTCGTCGAACCCCGCGCTCGACTGCCGCAGCGTGAGCCTGCTGCTGGCGCCCCCGTCCTCGGCGATGTCGACCACGATCGGCGCGCCGGGATCGGTCCCGGGCTCGTCGGTGAGGGTGAACTCGAGCCGCGTGGGCGCATGGACGGCCACGAAGGTTCCCTCCCAGTCCTTGACCGAGCCGTCCGGCAGGAGCATCGTCGCGCGGAGGCGTCCGCCGACGTGCGCCTCGAGGACGACGCGGTCGAGCGGCACCTCGACGGCGTCGGTGCCGAACCACACGGCGAAGAGCTCCGGCCGCGTCCACGCCGCCCAGAGCCGAGCGGGCGGCACGGGGAACGTCCGCTCGATCGTGACGGTCTCGCCCATGGCGGTGCTCCTCTCGGTCGGGCCGGCACCGGCGGCGAGCTCCGCCGTCGGTGAGGCCTCAGCCGAGTCCACCACCGGGCCCGGGACGACCGCAAGTGGCACCGCCTCGGAACGCCCGCGACACCGCCGGGCCGTCTCCCGCCCCCGCTCAGCCCGCGGCCGCTGGCCACGGCAGCACCGCCGTCGCGTGCGCGACGACCTCGCATCCCTCATCGCGGCGATGGACGAGGCTCCCGGCGTATCCTGACCGCCATGGGCGACTACATCATCTCGATCGACCAGGGCACGACGAGCTCGCGGGCCATCGTCTTCGACCGACAGGGCCGCCCCGTCGCCCACGGCCAGCAGGAGCACCGCCAGATCTTCCCCCGGGCTGGCTGGGTGGAGCACGACGCCATGGAGATCTGGCACAACGTGCGCGACGTCATCGGCGCCGCGATGGCGCACGCCGACATCATGGCCGGCGACGTCGCTGCGATCGGCATCACGAACCAGCGCGAGACCGCGATCGTCTGGGATCGCGCGACGGGGCAGCCCATCCACCACGCGATCGTCTGGCAGGACACCCGCACGCAGGACCTCGTCGACGCCGTCGCCGCCGGCGATCCCGACCGGCTCCGTCGACGCACCGGCCTGCCGCTGGCGACCTACTTCTCGGCCTCGAAGCTGCGGTGGATCCTCGACACCGTCCCGGGCGCGCGCGACCGCGCCGCCGCCGGCGAGCTCGCGTTCGGCACCCCGGACACCTGGCTCCTCTGGAACCTCACCGGCGGCACGCACGGCGGGGTCCACGCGACCGACGTGACGAACGCGAGCCGGACGCTGCTCATGGACCTCGAGACGCTCGACTGGGACGACGAGCTCCTCGCGCTCTGGGACATCCCGCGCGCGATCCTCCCGCAGATCCGCTCCTCCTCGGAGATCTACGGCGAGGCCAGCGTGCCTGGGCTCCTCGGCGGCGTCCCCGTCGCCGGCATCCTCGGCGACCAGCAGGCCGCGACGTTCGGCCAGGCCGCATTCGAGTCCGGCGAGTCGAAGAACACCTACGGGACCGGCAACTTCCTCATCGTCGGCACCGGCGAGCGGATCGTCCACTCGACGAAGGGCCTCATCACCACGGTCGCCTACCGGCTCGGCGACGCGCCGGCGCGCTACGCGCTGGAGGGCTCGATCGCGGTCACCGGCTCGCTCGTGCAGTGGCTCAGAGACAACCTCGGCATCATCCGCAGCGCGAGCGAGGTCGAGGCGCTCGCCGCGAGCGTCGAGGACAACGGCGACGTCTACTTCGTGCCCGCGTTCTCGGGGCTCTTCGCGCCGTACTGGCGCCCGGACGCGCGCGGCGCGATCGTCGGGCTCACGCGATTCGCGACGAAGGCCCACATCGCGCGCGCCGCCCTCGAGGCGACCGCCTTCCAGACCGCCGACGTCATCGAGGCGGCCGACGCCGACGCCGCGACCGCACTCGCCGAGCTGCGCGTCGACGGGGGCATGGTCGGCAACGCCGCCCTCATGCAGTTCCAGGCCGACATCCTCGGGATCCCGGTGGTGCGGCCCGAGGTCATCGAGACGACGGCGCTCGGCGCGGCCTACGCCGCGGGACTCGCGGTCGGATTCTGGAGCGGGCTCGACGAGCTCCGCGCGAACTGGCGCGAGGGCGGCCGCTGGGAGCCGTCGATGGGCGCCGAGGAGCGGGCACGCCGGCTCGGCCGCTGGCGGCGCGCCGTCGACCGCTCCCTCGGCTGGATCGTCGAGGACTGAGCGCCGCCGGGCTCAGGCGCGGTTCGTCGCCTCGACCCACGCGGTGAGGGTCCGCAGCGCCGCGCCGGAGTCGACCGCCTCGGTCGCGACGGCGAGCTGCGCAGCGAACCGCTCGCGGATCGGCAGCTCGTGGTGCTCGGGATGCTGCGAGAGGTCGTAGGCGACGAGCCCCGCCGCGGCGTTGAGCAGGACGACGTCGCGCACCGGGCCAAGTTCGCCCTCGAGCACGCCGCGCGCCACGGCGGCGTTGTGGGCGGGTTCGCCCCCGAGGAGGTCCTCGATCCTCGCGCGCGGGATGCCGAGCTCTGCCGGATCGATGTCGTGCTCGGTGACCGCACCGCGCGACACCTCCCAGACGCGGGAGTGCCCGGTCGTCGTGAGCTTGTCGATCCCGTCGTCGCCGCGCGAGACGATCGCCGTCGCGCCGCGCGTCTGGAAGACCCCGACCATGAGCGGCACGCGGTCGAGCGCCGAGACGCCGACCGCCGAGGCGTTCGGGCGCGCCGGGTTGCACAGGGGGCCGAGGATGTTGAACAGCGTCGGGATGCCGATCTCGCGCCGCGTCGGCCCCGCGTGGCGGAATCCGGGGTGGAAGAGCGCGGCGAAGGCGAAGGTGATGCCGACCTCGTCGAGCACCTCGGCGACGCGCTCCGGCGGCAGGTCGAGGTTGACGCCGAGCGCCTGGAGCACGTCGGAGGCGCCAGACGCCGAGCTCGCCCCGCGGTTGCCGTGCTTGACGACCGGCACGCCGGACGCGGCCGCGATGACCGAGGCCACCGACGAGATGTTGAACACGGCGCCGTAGGGATCGCCGCCCGTGCCGACGATGTCGAGCACGTCGGCGGGCACCGGCAGCGGCGCGGCGTTCGAGAGCACCGCGTCGCGGAATCCGACGATCTCGTCGACGGTCTCGCCCTTGATCCGCAGCGCGACGAGCAGCGCGGCGAGCTGCGCGGAGGTCGCCTCCCCCGCCATCACCTGCGCCATCGCCCACTCGGCCTCGCCGATCGAGAGGTCGCGGCCGTCGACCACGGTGTTGAGGATTCCGGGCCAGGTCGCCTGCATCGCCATGCGCCCGATTCTACGGTCGCCACCGATCCCGACCTTCGACGGGGCCGACACCCACACCGGATGCAGAACCGCGACCCCGCTTCCGTCATAATGGGTTCGTGACCACAGCATCGCTCACTGCGCCCTCGGTGCCGACGGTGAACCGCCCCAACACGGTGCAGGTCGGCACGATCGTCTGGCTCGGCAGCGAGGTGATGTTCTTCGCGGGGATCTTCGCGATCTACTTCACCCTCCGCTCCACCTCCCCCGAGCTCTGGGCGACGGAGTCGGCCAAGCTGACCGTGGCGTTCTCATCGGTCAACACGATCATCCTGGTGCTCTCGTCCGTGACCGCCCAGGCCGGCGTCTTCGCCGCCGAGCGCCTCCAGCGCTCGCGCACCGGCAAGCTCTGGCAGGTCGGCAAGTGGGGCGTCGTCGAGTGGTTCTACCTCACGTTCGCCATGGGCGCGGTCTTCATCGTCGGCCAGGTCTACGAGTACGCGATGCTCACGAGCGAGCACCTCACGCTGAGCTCGAGCGCCTACGGCACGATCTTCTACTTCTCCACCGGTCTGCACGGTCTCCACGTGACGGCGGGCCTCATCGCCTTCCTCTTCGTGATCGGCCGCTTCTACGCGGTGAAGAACTTCGGCCACCGCGAGGCCACGAGCGCGATCGCGATCTCCTACTACTGGCACTTCGTCGATGTCGTCTGGATCGGCCTCTTCAGTGTCATCTACCTCCTGAAGTGACGACGAGGATCCCGGTGAACGACTCGAAGCAGCAGCCCATCCGCTCCCAGCGTCGGCGCGGACGCCGGCACCCGCTGGCGACCATCGCGCTCGTCGCGCTCGGCCTCGTCGGGACCGGCGGCGTCTACGCCGTCGCGACCACCTCGGCGACGGCGGAGACCACGGTCCAGGCGCAGCAGCAGACCAACGAGGGCGGCAAGCTCTTCGCCGCGAACTGCGCGACCTGCCACGGCATGGCGCTGCAGGGCTCGGCCGACGGCCCGAGCCTCATCGGCGTCGGCGCGGCCTCGGTCGACTTCCAGGTGGGCACCGGCCGCATGCCGCTCGCCCAGAGCGGCCCGCAGGCGCAGCAGAAGCCGGTCCAGTTCACGACCGAGCAGATCGCGGCGCTCGCCGCCTACGTCGAGTCCGTCGGCGGCGGCCCGAACATCCCCGACGAGAAGTACCTCACGGGCGAGGGCGACCTCGCGGCGGGCGGCGAGCTCTTCCGCATCAACTGCGCGATGTGCCACAACGTCGCCGGCGCCGGCGGCGCGCTCACCGAGGGCAAGTTCGCGCCGAAGCTGACCGGCGTCGAGCCCGTGCACATCTACGAGGCCATGCTCACCGGCCCGCAGAACATGCCGGTCTTCAACGACCAGAACATCTCGCCTGAGGACAAGGCGAACATCATCGCCTACCTCAAGTACATCGAGACCGCGCCGTCCGTCGGCGGGCTCACGCTCGGCTCGCTCGGCCCCGTCTCCGAGGGCCTCTTCATCTGGATCTTCGGCCTCGGCGCCATCGTGGGCATCACGATCTGGCTGACCGCGCGCTCGAACTGAGCTTCACCGACGACGTCGGAAGGGAACGAATCGATGGCAGTGGACCAGGGATCGCCGGGCACCGAGCTCGCGCACCCCGACGCCCCCTCCGCGGGCACGGCGGTCATCCCCGCCGACGCGGTGCCGAACCCGGGCTTCCCGCCCCACCGGCCGCGGGTCACGGATCTCGACCCAGCGCAGGAGAAGACGCAGGAGCGCGGCATCATCACGCTCTTCCTGCTCTCCGCGCTCGGCAGCGTGCTCGCGGTCGTCGCCTACATCGTGTTCCCCATCCACGAGGGCGACCCGGAGTCGGTCCGGCTGAACACGCTCACCTTCGGCCTCGCCGGCGCGCTCGCGCTCCTGGCGATCGGCATCGGCGCGGTGCATTGGGCGAAGTCGCTCATGCACGGGCACGACCTCGTCGAGGAGCGTCACCCGACCCGCGGCTCGGACGAGTCGCGCGCGAAGGCCGTCGAGATCTTCCACCAGGCCAACGAGGAGTCCGGATTCGGGCGCCGCAAGTTCCTGCGCAACTCGCTCATCGGCGCGCTCGTCGTCACCCCCGTGCCCGCCGTCGTGCTCCTGCGCGACCTCGCCCCCGCCGAAGACCCGGTGCCGCTGCTGAAGCACACGATGTGGGCGAAGGGCGTGCGTCTCACGCGCGACCCGAGCGGCACCCCGATCCGCGCCTCGGACGTGACGCTCGGCTCGGCCTTCCACGTCATCCCGGAGGGGCTCAACGAGACCTCGCACCCGCTCGAGGAGAAGGCCAAGGCGGCCGTGCTCCTCATGCGCCTCAAGCCCGACCAGCTGCACGTCAGCCCGGGGCGCGAGGACTGGAACTACGCGGGCATCGTCGCGTACTCGAAGATCTGCACGCACGTCGGCTGCCCCGTGGCGCTCTACGAGCAGCTCACGCACCACCTGCTCTGCCCGTGCCACCAGTCGCAGTTCGACATCTCGCACGAGGCGAAGGTCATCTTCGGCCCCGCCAAGCGTCCGCTGCCGCAGCTGCCCATCACCGTCGATGACGAGGGCTACCTGATCGCGCGCAGCGACTTCACCGAGCCCGTCGGCCCGAGCTTCTGGGAGCGCAGCGTATGAGCACCGCCGAGACCACGTCGACCGCGGCGGCGGCTTCGCCCGCCGGCGCGGGGCGTCCGACCCCGTCCAACGGCAGCCGGTTCGTCGGCTGGGCGTCGAACTACATCGACGAGCGGACGAGCATCTCGACCGCGGTGAAGACCCTCGGTCGCAAGATCTTCCCCGACCACTGGTCGTTCATGCTCGGCGAGGTCGCGCTCTACAGCTTCATCGTCATCCTGCTGTCCGGCACCTTCCTCACGCTGTTCTTCCAGGCCTCGATGGCCGAGGTGCACTACGACGGCTCCTACGAGCCGCTCAAGGGCATCCCGATGTCCGTCGCCATGGCGTCGACGCTCGACATCTCGTTCGACATCCGCGGCGGCCTGCTCATCCGGCAGATCCACCACTGGGCGGCGCTGACGTTCGTGGCCTCGATCGGCCTGCACATGCTCCGGGTCTTCTTCACGGGCGCGTTCCGCAAGCCGCGCGAGCTGAACTGGGTGATCGGCTTCATCCTCTTCATCCTCGCGATGGCCGAGGGCTTCACCGGCTACTCGCTGCCGGACGACCTGCTCTCGGGCAACGGTCTGCGGATCATCGACGGCATGATCCTCGGCTTCCCGATCATCGGCACGTGGCTCTCCTACCTGCTCTTCGGAGGCGAGTTCCCCGGCACCGACATCGTCGGGCGCCTGTACATGCTGCACATCATGGTGCTGCCGGCGCTCGTGATCGCCTCGATCGGCGTGCACATGCTCCTGCTCATCGTGAACAAGCACACCCAGTTCGCCGCGCCGGGACGCACGAACGACAACGTGGTCGGCTCGCCGATCATGCCCGTGTTCGCGGCGAAGGCTGGCGGCTTCTTCTTCATCGTGTTCGGCGTGATCGTCGCGATCGCCGCGACGGTGACGATCAACCCGGTCTGGAACTACGGCCCATACGACCCCTCCCCCGTCTCCGCGGGCACGCAGCCGGACTGGTACATCGGCTTCGCCGACGGTGCGCTGCGCCTCGTGCCGCCGGGCTGGGAGTTCGAGATCTTCGGCGGCTACACGCTCTCGCTGAACATCCTCGTGCCGGTCATCGTGCTCGGGCTCTTCATCGTCACGGTGCTCATCTATCCGTTCATCGAGGCGTGGGTCACCGGCGACAAGCGCGAGCACCACATCGCCGACCGCCCGCGCAACGCCCCGACCCGCACCGCGATCGGCGCCGCCGGCGTCACGTTCTACGCGGCGCTCTGGGCGGCCGCGAGCTCGGACCTCATCGCGACCCACTTCAAGCTCGCGGTCGAGCACGTCACCTGGGGCATCCAGGCCGCGCTCATCCTCGGGCCGTTCATCGCCTACTTCCTCGCGAAGCGCATCGCGCTCGGACTGCAGAAGAAGGACCGCGAGATCGCGCTCCACGGCTTCGAGTCCGGTCGCATCGTGCGGATGCCCGGCGGCGAGTACATCGAGGTGCACGAGCAGCTCAGCGAGTACGAGCGCTGGCGTCTCGTGTCCTACACGGAGTACGCGCCGCTCATGGTCCGCCCGAACGCGGAGGGCAAGATCACCGGCCGTCAGCGCTTCCGCGCCCGTCTCTCGCGGTGGTTCTTCGAGGACCGCATCGCGCCGGTCACCAAGGGCGAGCTCGAGGCGGGACACGACCACCACTGAGCCCGGACATACCGCGACCGATGGGGTCGGACCTGACGGTCCGGCCCCATCGTCCGTCGACCGGCTCACCTTCCACGGCACCATCATCGAGACCGGCACCGACTCCGATCGCCTCAACCACCGCAAGCAGGCGCGAGCCTTCACCGGTCTGTCTGTGTGAGACCGGGCTTCAGGAGCCGGGTGTGGGTGCTGCGGTTGGCGCGTCGATGGCGTGAGTGTTCCCGGTGGCCATCGCCCAGTACCTATCGCCGTATGACCAGTGCCACCACTCTGTCGGGTAGTTGACCAATCCGACCTCCGTGAGCACGCTGACGAGCAGCTGGCGGTGTGCCGCGGCCTCGCGGGAGAGCCCCGTCGCCGCTGTGTAGCAGGCGCCCGCCGAATCCTCCGGGGTCGCGTCAACGTTGCTGCCGAGGTCGAGTTCAACTCCGACCTCGTCACACAGAGTGAGATCGATGGCCGCGCCGGTGGGATGTGGTGCGGTCTCGGGTGGGGCAACGAAGCGTGACACGAGTCTTGCGAGGGCTGCTGCCCCCAAGTCTGGATTCTCGCGACGAACCCGTTCCGCGTAGGTGTCGTAGAACAGCTGTTGCAGCTGGGGTGGCCGGAATACTTCGATCCCGAGGAGTCCGACGCCCGAGGGAAGCAGGCGTGCTGCCGTCGCCAGTCGCCGGGCGACGCCTTCCCGGATGAAGGAAACGTGCGGATTCCGGGCCCGTTTGCGGTCCGAAAAGCGCATCACCCCAGCCGATTCGAGGTCAACGAGCGGTTCCGCCGACTCAACGACTCCCACCCCGGTCACCCGTGCGTCCCCCATCAACACCCACTCGCTCACGGGTCGAGGCGAAGTGATCTGGCGGAACGCGAACCGGTCGTCGGCCGAGAAGCCGTACAAGTCGTCGCACCGATAGCCGCGCAGCCATTGCCGGCCATCGACAACGCGCGGGGAAAACCCCTTCGGAACCTCGACATCGTCGCTCAACAGAACAGTGGCAACCTTGACCGCACCCTCTGGGGAACGTCCAGCAGACAACACCGAGTCGGATGAGTTGGCCTGCCCGGGCCAAGCCAACCGCAGATACGGGCCGGTTTCGGGCGGGCATAGACCGAGGCCCTGTCCCGCTGCTGCTGCGAAGACTTCGGGCAACGTAGCCCCATCCGCGAGGCCGAGTTCCGCAACCGTTCGTTCCACGACACGGACAGTCTCACCGTCGCGTTTATCGAAGACAGGGTGCGCGATGAGCGTCTCAGCGTGAGCGTTGAGGGACACACCACGAGACCGCAGCGCAGCGAGCAGCTGGACACGAGAACTGCCGCCAACCACCAACGTGACCGGCTCGAGCCGTGTCCCGCCGATCGAAGAATCGGATGCGTTGAACGGTCGACTACTCACCTGCAGAGCCTATGTCGCCACTGTCCGCCCACCGTCAACTGGGCCAGATCAGGGCGACAGCCCTGGGCCAAATCAGCTTGACACCGCCAGAGGGGCTCCCGACGTTGGGGCGCAGGCGAAACGACGACGGGCCGCCACTCCGGAAGGAGCGACGGCCCGCGTGATCGCGTCGTGCGCGCGCTCAGCGCGCGAAGTAGCCTCGGTAGTACTCGTAGACCCAGCCGACGAGCGCGACCGCGACGAGCGGGACCCCGATGAAGGAGATCCACGGTCCGACCGCGAGCCCGAGGAAGGTGAGCGCGAGCGAGCCGGCGAGCACGATCGGCCACCAGCTCCACGGGCTGAAGTGCCCGATCTCGGGGTCGCCGTCGTCGATGTCCGCGTCGAGACGGTCCTCCGCAAGCTCGCCACCCTGCGCCCGGTGCGTGATCGTGAGGTAGAAGGCGATGAACGCCGCGAGCACCGACGAGAGGAGGATGCCGACGAGGCCGGCCCACTCGACGCCCCCGTGATCGATGAGGCCCCAGGCGAGGTAGACCATCGCTGCGAGGAAGAAGAATCCCGTCAGCAGCCACATGATGCCCATGTTGGTGCGCATGGCGTTACTTCCCCTCTCCCGCGGCGGTCACGGCCCCCAGGACCGGCAAGGCCGTCTCCGGGTGGTTGATGTCGAACGCCGGCGACTCGGAGCGGATGCGCGGGATCGACGTGAAGTTGTGCCGCGGCGGCGGGCAGCTCGTCGCCCACTCGAGCGATCGGCCGTAGCCCCACGGGTCGTTCACGGTCACCTTCGGCGCACGACGCGCGGTGATGTAGACGTTGTAGAAGAACGGCAGGAGCGAGATCGCGAGCACGATCGACCCGATCGACGACAGCTGGTTCATCCAGGTCACGCCGTCCTCGACGAGGTAGGAGCGGTAGCGACGCGGCATCCCCACGACGCCGATCCAGTGCTGGATGAGGAACGTCATGTGGAAGCCGACGAACGTCAGCCAGAAGTGGATCTTCCCGAGCCGCTCGTTGAGCATCTTGCCGGTCCACTTCGGCCACCAGAAGTAGAAGCCCGCGTACATCGCGAACACGACGGTGCCGAAGATGACGTAGTGGAAGTGGGCGACGACGAAGTACGTGTCGGAGAGGTGGAAGTCCAGCGGCGGCGAGGCGAGGATGACGCCGGTGAGACCGCCGAATACGAACGTCACGAGGAAGCCGAGCGACCAGAGCATCGGATTCTCAAAGGTGATCGAGCCTCGCCACATCGTGCCGACCCAGTTGAAGATCTTCACGCCCGTCGGCACCGCGATGAGCATCGTCATGAGGGCGAAGAAGGGCAGCAGCACCGAGCCCGTCACGTACATGTGGTGGGCCCACACGGTGACCGAGAGAGCCGCGATGGCGATCGTCGCGAAGATGAGGGTCTTGTAGCCGAAGATCGGCTTGCGGCTGAACACCGGGAAGATCTCGGACACGACGCCGAAGAACGGCAGCGCGAGGATGTAGACCTCAGGATGGCCGAAGAACCAGAAGAGGTGTTGGAAGAGGATCACTCCTCCGTTCTCCGGGTTGTAGATCTGCCCGTCGAAGACGCGGCTCACCCCGAGCGCGAGCACGGCGGCCGCGAGGACCGGGAAGGCGAGCAGCACGAGCAGCGACGTCACGAGGGTGTTCCACGTGAAGATCGGCATCCGCCACATCGTCATGCCTGGCGCGCGCATCGTGATGATCGTGGTGATGAAGTTCACACCGCCGAGGATCGTGCCGAAGCCGGAGAGCCCGAGGCCGAAGACCCAGAGGTTGCCGCCGAGGCCGGGCGAGTACGTCGTCTCGGCGAGCGGCACGTACGCCGTCCAGCCGAAGGACGCCGCGCCCTGCGGGGTGAGGAAGCCGGCGACCGCGATGAGGGAGCCGAAGTTGTAGAGCCAGTACGCGAAGGCGTTGAGTCGCGGGAAGGCGACGTCGGGCGCGCCGATCTGCAGCGGCATGAGCACGTTGGCGAAGCCCGCGAAGAGCGGCGTCGCGAACATGAGCAGCATGATCGTGCCGTGCATCGTGAACAGCTGGTTGTACTGCTCACCGGTCTGGATGAGGTCCATGCCGGGACCGGCGAGCTGACCGCGGATGAGCAGGGCCATCACGCCGCCGATGAGGAAGTAGACGAACGACGTGATCAGGTACATGTACCCGATGACCTTGTGATCGGTGGAGGTGATCCACCGCACGACCACATTGCCCTTGCGCTCGACTCGGGCGCCCGGCGCGACGCCGGTGGAGGGGTTGACGAGCGACGTCATCTCAGTGCTCCTCCGTGCTGCCGTTGCCCGGCAGGTTCTGGTTGCGGTCGAACTCGCTGCCGAGCTGGCCCTCGTTGCCCGCCTCGCGCAGGCTCTCGATGTAGGCGTCGTACTCGCTCTGCGAGACGACCTCCACCTTGAAGAGCATGAGCGAGTGCGACTCGCCGCACAGCTCCGCGCACTTGCCGAGGAAGGTGCCCTCCTCCTGCGGGATGAAGTACATGTGGTTCGTCTTGCCCGGGATCATGTCCTTCTTGTAGAGGAAGTCCACGACCCAGAACGAGTGGATCACGTCGCGCGACTCGAGGTCGATCTGCACCGTGGCGCCGACGGGGAGCACGAGCGTCGGCACGTTCTCGCCGTCGATCTGCCCGTCAGGGCCCTCCTGCGCCTGGACGCCGGCGGTGTAGACGTTCTCGTTGACGTAGTTGAAGTCCCACGCCCACTGCTTGCCGTAGGCGGCGATGTGCACCTGCGGCGTCTCGTCGAACGGCTTCTCGATCGAGGCCTGCTCCTTCGCGGTGAACGCGAAGAAGCCGATGACGAGGATGAACGGGATCACCGTGTAGAGGATCTCGATCGGCATGTTGTACCGCAGCTGCACCGGCAGGCCGGTCTGGCCGCGGCGGCGCCGATACGCGATGGCGGCCCAGAGGATGAGCCCCCAGGTCACGACGCCGACGACGAGGAGGACGATCCAGGACGAGACCCACATCCCGACGATGCCGGAGGTGTGGTTGGTGGTCTCACCCGAACCGGGAAGCCAGCCCTGCTGCTCCTGCTGGGTGCATCCGGCAAGAGCGATGGCGGCGGCGATGCCGACGGGGATGGCCGCCCAACGGAGACGACGATGTGTGCGCAACTGAACCTCTCGCAGGGTCACGGACTGCTTGCTGTGAGTCTATCGGGTCGGCGCGCGCGACATGCTCGCACGCCCCGCCGATCGGAGGGATCCGCGCTCAGTGGAACGAGTCGCCGCACGCGCAGGAGCCCTGCGCGTTCGGGTTGTCGATGGTGAAGCCCTGCTTCTGGATCGTGTCCTCGAAGTCGACGACGGCGCCGTCGAGGTACGGGACGCTCATCCGGTCGACGACGACCTCGACCGCACGCTCGCCGAACTCGACGACCGCGTCGCCGTCGAGCAGGCGCTCGTCGAAGTAGAGCTGGTAGATGAGGCCGGAGCATCCGCCCGGCTGCACCGCGAGGCGCAGGCGGAGATCGTCGCGCCCCTCCTGCTCGAGCAGCCGCGCGACCTTCTCGGCGGCGGCGTCCGTCAGCGTGACCCCGTGCTCGGCGGCATTCGGGTCGGTCGGCGCCGTCGGCGCGGAGATGGCGGTGTCGGTCATGATCCCGATTCTACGCCCGGCCGTCGAGTGCGGCGAGGAGGATCGCCTCGCTCGTCGCGGCGCGCCGCAGCACACCGAGATGGAGCGACTCGTTCGGGCTGTGCGCCCGCGTGTCCGGGTCCTCGACGCCGGTCACGAGGATCTGCGCCTCAGGGAACACCTCGACGAGCTCGGCGATGAACGGGATCGACCCGCCGACGCCGGTCTCGACCACCGGGGCGCCGAACCCGGCCTCGAGCGCGGACTTCGCGAGACCGAACGCCGGCGCCGAGGTGTCGACGAGGAACGGCTCCCCCGTCACGACGTCGTCGAAGGCGAGGACGGCCCCGAACGGCGCGTTCGCCTCGAGGTGCTCGCGGACCGCCTGCCACGCGTCGGCCGCGCGATGCCCGGGGGCGACACGGACCGAGAGCTTGACGCTCACGGACGGCGTGAGCGTGTTCGAGGCGGCGCGCACGCTCGGCGCGTCGATGCCGGTGACGGTGATCGACGGCTGGTTCCACAGCCGGTCGAGCGCCGGGCCCCTGCCGATCGGGACGACGCCGTCGAGCAGGCCGGTGTCCTCGCGCAGCTGCGCATCGGAGATCTCGGGCACCTCGGCCGCGCGGGAGGTGAGTCCGCGGACGGCGACGGCGCCATCCGCGTCCCAGAGGGTGTCGAGCAGTCGGATCGCGGCGAGCATCGCATCCGGCACCGCGCCGCCGAACATGCCGGAGTGCGAGGCGTGGGCGAGCGTGGAGACGGTGAGCCGCAGCGTGACGTTGCCGCGGAGCGCGACCGTGATCGCCGGGGTGTCGACGTCCCAGTTGTCGGAGTCGGCGACGACGATGACGTCGGCCGCGAGCTCGTCGCGGAAGGTCGTGATGAAGTCGGTGAACGACGTCGAGCCGAACTCCTCCTCGCCCTCGATGAAGCAGGCGATGCCGAGGTCCGGGTCGCCGACGGCCGCCGTGAGGGCGCGGATCGCGGCGACGTGGGCGATCACGCCGGCCTTGTCGTCGGCGGCGCCTCGGCCGTAGAGCCGATCGCCGCGCAGCGTCGGCTCGAACGGCGGCGAGTCCCACGCCGCGTCGTCGCCGGGAGGCTGCACGTCGTGGTGCGCGTAGAGGAGCACGGTGGGCCGGCCGTTGCGCGCGGCGCGGCGCGCGAGCACCGCCGGCTGGCCAGGCTCGCCAGACGGCCGGGCGGCGCGCTCGATGCGCACCTCCTCGAAGACGCCGAGCCCGCGCAGCAGCTCGGCGACGGCCTCAGCGGAGGCCTGCACGTGCGCGGGGTCGAAGCCGTCCCACGAGACGGACGGGATCCGCACGAGGCGGCTGAGCTCGGCGACGGCCTGCGGCATCCCGTCGACCACCGCCTCGCGGATCGTCTGCTGGACGGACTCGGGGGGCAGTGCGCCGGACATGCCGGTAATCTTAGGCGGACGAAAGGCGGACGATCCCCATGGCGAAGACCCCGGCGAGCGAGGACGCGAGCACCGCGGCGGACCAGGCGGCGGGCGCGTCCGCGACCGCGGGCAAGGGCCGAGCGACGCCGACCCGCAAGGAGCGCGAGGCCGAGAACAAGCGCCCGATCGTCGTCGCGGACCGCAAGGAGGCCAAGCAGCGCGCCCGCGAGCAGGAGCGGGTCGACCGCCAGCGCGCGCAGGCCGGGTACGCCGCCGGCGACGAGAAGTTCATGCCGCTGCGCGACCGCGGCCCGCAGAAGCGCTGGGTCCGCGACTACGTCGACGCGCGGCTGTCGGCCGGCGAGCTGCTCATTCCGCTCATGTTCGTCGTGATCATCCTGCTCTACGTGCCATTCGCCGAGGCGCAAGCCTTCTCGACGGTCGCCATGCTCGGCTTCTTCGGGCTCGTCATCATCGACTCGGCCGTGCTCGCCTGGCGCATCCAGCGGAAGGTGAACGAGAAGTGGGGCGATCGCGCCGAGCGCGTGCGCGCCTACGCCGTCATGCGTGCGCTGCAGCTGCGGATGATGCGCCTGCCGAAGCCGCAGGTCAAGCGCTTCCAGTTCCCGGACTGAGCGTCGCGGCCGGAATCGGCCGCGACGCCATCGGGCTCACGCCGCGGAACGACCCGCGCGCATCCCCCGGTTGATCTGGCGTGCCCAGAACGGCCCGAGGTAGATGAAGCCCGTGTAGCCCTGCACGAGGGTCGCGCCGGCCGCGAGCCGGTCGGCGACGTCCGCGGCGGTCTCGACGCCGCCGGCCGCGATGACGCAGAACGCCGGGTCGGGCGCCGCCGCCCGGACGATCCGGAGCACCTCGACGGCGCGGGCCGCCAGCGGCGGACCCGACAGCCCGCCCTCCCCCGCCGCCTCGACCACCGCGGGATCGGTGGTGAGCCCGTCGCGGCGGATCGTCGTGTTCGTGGCGACGAGCCCGGCGAGACCGAGCTCGACGGCGAGCGCGGTGATGCGATCGACCTGCTCGTCGTCGAGGTCAGGCGCGATCTTCACGAGCAGGGGCGTCGCGCCGGCCGCGTCTCGGACCGCCGTGAGCAGCGGCGCGAGGCGGTCGAGCTCCTGGAGCCCGCGCAGCCCCGGCGTGTTCGGCGAGCTCACGTTGACGACGAGGTAGTCGGCGAGCGGCGCGAGCAGTCGCGTGCTCTCGAGGTAGTCGTCGACGGCGTCGTCGACCGAGACGGCCCGCGACTTGCCGATGTTCACCCCGATGACCGGGCGATCCGCGCGGCGCCTCGCGCGACGCAGGACCTCGGCCGCGGCCGCCGCGCCGTGGTTGTTGAACCCCATCCGGTTCACGAGCGCGCGGTCCGGGATGAGTCGGAAGAGCCGCGGCGCCGGGTTGCCCGGCTGCGCGAGCGCGGTGAGCGTGCCCACCTCGACGTGTCCGAAGCCGAGCGCGCCGAGGCCGGCGATCGCGTGCCCCTCCTTGTCGAAGCCCGCGGCGACCCCGAACGGCGTCGGGAAGTCCATCCCGAGCGCGCGGACCGAGGGCGCCGCCGACGGCGCGGTGAACGCGCGGACCGCGGCCGCGAGGGGACGCACCCCCGCCATCCTGATGACGAGGTAGGCGAGCGCGTGCGCCTGCTCTGGGGTGAACCGGGTGAGGACGCCGCGGAAGAGCAGGTCGTACGCGGTCATGTCAGTCGATCGCCTCCACGGCGTCGCGCCCGACTCGCAGGAGCGCAATCGCCGCCTCGAAGTCCTCGAGCGAGTCGAACGCCTGGTACACACTCGCGAAGCGCAGGTATGCGACCTCGTCGAGCTCACGCAGCGGGGTCAGGATGGCGAGACCGATCTCGTTCGCATCGATCTGCGAGGCGCCGGTGGCGCGGATCGTCTCCTCGACGCGCTGCGCGAGCGCCGCGAGGTCGGTGTCGGTGACCGGACGCCCCTGGCACGCCTTGCGGACGCCGGAGACGACCTTCTCGCGACTGAAGGCCTCCACGACGCCGCTGCGCTTGATCACCGAGAGCCCGGCCGTCTCCGTCGTCGAGAAGCGGCCGCCGCACTCCGGGCACTGCCGCCGCCGCCGGATCGAGAGGCCGTCGTCGCTCGTGCGGGAGTCGATCACGCGGCTGTCCGGGTGGCGGCAGAACGGGCAGAACATCGCGCGCCTAGCCCTGCGGGTCCGAGGGGAATCGCGCGGCGACGGCCTCGCCGTGCGCCGGGAGGTCCTCGGCCTCGGCAAGGGCGAGGATGCGCGCCCGCACCGCGTCGAGCGCGGGCAGGTCGTAGTCGATGATCTGCTGCGGACGCAGGAACGCGCTCGCGCCGAGCCCGGACGCGAAGCGAGCCTGGCCGCCCGTCGGCAGCACGTGGTTCGAGCCGGCGAGGTAGTCGCCGAGACTCACCGGCGACGCGGCGCCGAGGAAGATGGCGCCGGCGTTCGCGATCCACGCGAGCACCGCCTCCGGGTCGGCCGTCTGGATCTCGAGGTGCTCGGGCCCGTAGGCGTCGCTCACGGCCGCCGCGGTCGCGAGGTCGTCGACGAGGACGATCGCGGACTGCTGGCCGGCGAGGGCGACCTTCGCCCGATCGCCGTGGCGCGTCGCGGCGACGCGCCGCTCGACCGCGGCGAGCACCGGCGCCACGAGCTCCGCGGCATCGGTCACGAGGACCGCGGCGGCGAGCTCGTCGTGCTCCGCCTGGCTCACGAGGTCGGCGGCGAGGAGCTCGGGGTCGGCCGTCGCGTCGGCGATGACGAGGATCTCCGTCGGCCCCGCCTCGGCGTCGATGCCGACCGCGCCCTGCACGAGCCGCTTCGCGGCAGCGACGTAGACGTTGCCGGGGCCGGTGACGACGTCGACCGGTTCGAGCCCGATGTCCGGCACGCCGTGGGCGAGCGCGCCGATCGCTCCGGCACCGCCCATCGCCCACACCTCGTCGACGCCGAGGAGCCCGGCCGCCGCGAGGATCGTCGGGTGCACCGAGCCGCCCTGATCGCGCTGGGGCGGGGAGACGAGGGCGATCGAGCCGACGCCCGCCACCTGCGCGGGGACGACGTTCATGACGACGCTCGACGGATAGACCGCCTTGCCACCGGGGACGTAGAGCCCGACCCGGCGCACCGGCTGCCAGCGCTGGCGCACCACGGCGCCATCGGCGAGTCGCGTCACAGCCGGTGGCGGCACCTGCGCCGCGGTCGCCGAGCGGACGCGATCGATGGCCTCCTCGAGCGCCGCGCGCACCGCCGGGTCGAGCGCATCGACCGCGGCGGCGATCGCCTCGGCCGGCACCCTGAGGTGGTCGGGTCGCACGCCGTCGAACCGCTCGGCCTGGGCCAGCAGGGCCGCGCCGCCGCGCTCGCGGACGTCGGCGATGAGCGTCGCGGCGGCCTCGACGGCCATGGCGACGTCCACTTCGGGGCGAGGCAGGGCGGCGGCGAGCTCGGTCGCGCCGAGGTCGCGGCCGCGCAGGTCGATCGTGCGCAGCATCGGGACAATCGTAGTCGGCGACGACGGCGCGTGACGCGGGCCCATCGGTCCGCCGTCGAGGCCCCGGCGCGGCCGCCCGTCAGCTCGCGATCGCGGACCGGCCGAGCAGCGACTTCAGCTCCGCCGTGAGCTCCGACGAGCGCTGCACCCGGTAGGGCAGTTCGAAGACCCGCGCCGACTCGGCCCGCTCGAGCCGCAGGCGCACCTCGGCGTGCCCGGCATGCCGGATGAGGATGTCGGCGAGCGCGCCGACGAGCTCCGTCGTCGCGCGCTGCTCCGCGAGCGTGATCGTCAGCGGGGCCGCGGTGTCGTTCGACACGACGAGCTCCGGCGTCGTCACCGTCTGCGCGTGCAGGCCGACGCCGTCGTCGCGGAGGTTCACGCGGCCCTTCACGACCGCGATGGTGTCGCTCTGCAGCGACGGCGCGAACTCGAGGTACGTGCGCCCGAGGAGCATGATCGTGATCTCGCCGGTGAAGTCCTCGAGCGCGATCGAGCCGAAGGGGTTGCCGCTCTGCCGGGCGATGCGGTGCTGCACGCCGGTGATGAGCCCGGCGACCGTCACCGTCTCGCCGTCGCCGACGCCGCCGCCGTCGAGGAGCTCGCTGATGGTGACCGACTGGTACTTCGCCAGCTGCGCCTCGAGCCCCGCGAGCGGGTGATCCGAGACGTAGAGCCCGAGCATCTCGCGCTCGAAGGCGAGCTTGTCGCGCTTGGTCCACTCCGGGCGGTCCGGCACGACGTCGACGACCTGCTCCGGCTCGTCCCACAGGCTGTCGAAGTCGAAGCCGACCATGCCCTGGGCCTCGTTGCGCTTGAGCGAGACCGCGGAGTCGACCGCGTCCTCGTGGATCTCCAGCAGCGCGCGCCGCGTCGCGCCGAGCGAGTCGAACGCGCCGGCTTTGATGAGCGACTCGACCGTACGCTTGTTCGCGACCTGGATCGGCACCTTGCGCAGGAAGTCGTGGAACGACACGAACGCGCCCTGCTGCTCGCGGGCGACGCGGATCTGCTCGACGACGGCGAGGCCGACGTTGCGGATCGCGCCGAGACCGAACCGCACGTCGCCGCCGCGCGCCGTGAAGCCCGCGTCCGACGCGTTGACGTCGGGCGGAAGCACGGTGAGCCCCATCCGACGGCACTCGGAGAGGTAGAGCCCGAGCTTGTCCTTCGCGTCGCCGACGCTCGTGAGCAGCGCCGCCATGTACTCGGCGGGATGGTTCGCCTTGAGATACGCGGTCCAGTAGCTCAGCACGCCGTACCCGGCCGAGTGCGCCTTGTTGAAGGCGTAGTCGGCGAAGGGCAGCAGCGTGTCCCAGAGGACCTTGATCGCCTCAGGCGAGTAGCCGTTCTCGCGCATGCCCGCGGAGAAGCCCTCGAACTGCTTGTCGAGCTCCTCCTTCTTCTTCTTGCCCATCGCGCGCCGCAGCACGTCCGCCTGGCCGAGGCTGAAGCCCGCGACCTTCTGGGCGACGCTCATCACCTGCTCCTGGTAGACGATGAGGCCGTAAGTCGTCCCGAGGATGTCCTGCAGCGGCACCTCGAGCTCCGGGTGGATCGCGTCGATCTGCTGCAGGCCGTTCTTGCGCAGCGCGTAGTTCGTGTGCGAGTTCATGCCCATCGGGCCTGGCCGGTAGAGCGCGATGACGGCGGAGATGTCCTCGAAGTTCGTGGGCTTGAGCTGCTTGAGCAGTGCGCGCATCGGCCCGCCGTCGAGCTGGAAGACGCCGAGCGTGTCGCCCCTCGCGAGGAGCTGATAGGTCTTCTCGTCGGCGTCGAGGTCGAGCTCCTCGATCCGCAGCGGCGATCCCGTGTTCGTCTCGATCTGGGCGAGCGCGTCCTCGATCACGGTGAGGTTGCGCAGCCCGAGGAAGTCCATCTTCAGCAGGCCGAGGGACTCGAGCGGCGGCTGGTCGAACTGCGTGATGATCGCGCCGTCGTCCTCGCGCTTCATGATCGGCAGCACGTCGAGCAGCGGCTCGGCCGACATGAGCACGCCGGCGGCGTGCACGCCCCACTGGCGCTTGAGGTTCTCGAGGCCGCGCGCGGTCTCGAAGACCTTCGCCGCCTCCGGGTCGGCCGCGACGAGCGCGCGGAGGTCCGCCGCCTCCTTGTAGCGATCGGCGGTCGGATCGACGACCGCCGAGAGCGGGATGTCCTTGCCCATGATCGCCGGGGGCATGGCCTTCGTGAGCCGCTCGCCGACGGAGAACGGCATCCCGAGCACCCTGGCGGAGTCCTTGAGCGCCTGCTTGGCCTTGATCGTGCCGTAGGTGACGATCTGGGCGACCCGGTCGTCGCCGTACTTCTCGGTAACGTACCGGATCACCTCGGGGCGCCGGCGGTCGTCGAAGTCGACGTCGACGTCGGGCATCGAGACGCGCTCCGGATTGAGGAAGCGCTCGAAGATGAGGCCGTGGGCGAGCGGGTCGAGCTCGGTGATCCCGAGCGCGTACGACGCCATCGAGCCGGCGGCCGAGCCTCGCCCCGGGCCGACGCGGATGCCCTGGGCCTTCGCCCAGGCGATGAAGTCGGCGACGACGAGGAAGTAGCCGGGGAAGCCCATCTGGGTGATGACGTCGACCTCGTACTGCGCCTGCGCGCGGTGCGCGTCGTCGACGCCGCCGGGGAATCGCCGCTGCATCCCCGCCTCGACCTCCTTGGCGAACCAGCTCGCCTCGGTCTCGCCATCGGGCACCGGGAACCGCGGCATGAGGTCGCGGTGCTCGAAGCCGACCTCGCAGCGCTCGGCGATGAGCAGCGTGTTGTCGCACGCCTCGGGGTGGTCGCGGAAGAGGTGCCGCATCTGCTGCGGCGTCTTGAGGTAGAACTCGTTGGACTCGAACCGGAACCGCTTCGGATCGTCGAGGGTCGAACCGGACTGCACGCACAGCAGCGCCGCGTGGGCGTCGGCGTCGTGGGCGTGCGTGTAGTGGAGGTCGTTGCTCGCCAGCAGCGGCATCCCGAGGTCCTTCGCGAGGTCGAGCAGCTCGCGCATCGTCCGGCGCTCGATGTCGATGCCGTGGTCCATGATCTCGGCGTAGAAGTTCTCCTTGCCGAAGATGTCCTGGAACTCCGCCGCCGCCGCGCGCGCCTCGTCGACCTGGCCGAGCCGCAGGCGCGTCTGCACCTCGCCACCGACGCAGCCCGTCGTCGCGATGACGCCGGACGAGTACCGCGAGAGGAGCTCCCGGTCCATGCGGGGCTTGAAGTAGTAGCCCTCGATCGAGGCGAGCGAGCTCAGGCGGAAGAGGTTGTGCAAGCCCTCCTGCGTCGAGGCGAGCATCGTCATGTGCGTGTACGCGCCACCGCCGCCGACGTCGTCGGCGTTGATGCCCTCGCCGCCGCCCCAGCGGACCCTCGTCCGCTCGGAGCGGTGCGTGCCTGGCGTGATGTACGCCTCGGTGCCGAGAATGGGCCGGATCCCCTTGGCGGTGGCCTGCTTCCAGAAGTCGTAGGCACCGAACATGTTGCCGTGATCGGTGATCGCGACGGCCGGCATGCCCTGCCTGACGGCCTCGTCGAGCAGCTCGCCGACGCGCGCGGCGCCGTCCAGCATCGAGTACTCGGTGTGCACGTGCAGGTGCACGAAGGAGTCCTCAGACGCCATGGGCGGCCTTCCGTTGGGTGGGCGGGCGACCAGGATACGTCGCGCCGCCGACGCGACACGCCAGCGCCGAGGTCACGAGGCGCGAAGCACCTCAAGCGCGTGTCGAAGGTCGTCCGGGTATGGGCTCTCGAGCAGGAGCGGCTCCCCCGTCACCGGGTGCGTGAAGCCCAGGCGGTGGGCGTGGAGCCACTGGCGGGTGAGTCCGAGTCGGGCCGAGAGCGTCGGGTCCGCGCCGTAGAGCGGATCGCCGACGCAGGGATGGCGCTGGGCGGCCATGTGGACGCGGATCTGATGCGTCCGCCCCGTCTCGAGCTCGATCTCGAGCAGCGAGGCGGCGGGGAAGGCCTCGAGCGTCTCGTAGTGGGTGACCGACGGCTTGCCGTCGGCGACGACGGCGAACCGCCAGCTCGCGCCCGGGTGGCGCCCGATCGGCGCGTCGATCGTCCCCGCGAGCGGGTCGGGGTGGCCCTGGACGACGGCGTGGTAGACCTTGTGCACCTCGCGGTCGTGGAACTGGCGCTTGAGCTCGGTGTACGCGCGCTCGCTCGAGGCCACGACCATGAGTCCGCTCGTGCCGGCGTCCAGCCGGTGGACGACGCCCTGGCGCTCCGCCGCCCCGGAGGTCGAGATGCGGCGCCCGAGCCCGGCGAGGGCCCCGACGACGGTGGGGCCGTCCCATCCGACCGACGGATGGGCGGCGACGCCGGCGGGCTTGTCGATGACGACGAGGTCGTCGTCCTCCCAGACGATCGACAGCCCGTCCACCGACTGCGGCACGATCACCGGCTCGGCGCGCTCGGTCCACGACACCGACAGCCAGGCACCGGCCCGGAGCCGGTCCGACTTGCCGATCGTCACGAAGTCCTGCTCGACGCCGCCGGCCTCCACGACCTCGGCCGCGAAGGTGCGCGAGAACCCGAGCAGCTTCGCGAGCCCGGCGTCGGCGCGCTGGCCGTCGAGCCCGTCCGGCACCGGAAGTGTGCGCTCCGGCATGTCAGCGCCCGCCCTCGACATCGGTGCCGACATCGGCGCCGGCGTCGACATCGGTGTCGGTGTCGGTGTCGGCGACGCTGCGCGCCGGCCGCGTCCCGTCGAGGCGCACCCCCCGAAGGGTGAGCAGCACGAAGAGCACCATGCTCGAGACGATCGCGATGTCGGCGACGTTGAACACCGCGGGGAACCCCTCGATCTGGATGAAGTCCACGACGTGCCCCTGCCCGACCCCCGGCGCACGCACGAGTCGGTCGACGAGGTTGCCGAGCGTGCCGCCGAGGAGCAGCCCCAGGACGGTCGCCCACGCGAGCGAGTGGATCCGGCGCGCGAACACGACGATGACGACCGCGACGACGATCGCGATGACGGCGAACAGCCAGGTCGCGCCGCTGCCGAGCGAGAACGCCGCGCCCGGGTTCTCGACGAACCGGAACCCGAGCAGGTCGCCGACGACCGGCACGAACTCGCCAGGCGGCAGCCGGTCGACGACGATCGCCTTCGTCAGCTGGTCGAGGCCGAGCGCCGCGATGGCGACGACGACGAGCAGCCCGAGCGACCGCGGGCTCGGTCGCCTCGACGCCTCGAGCGCGCTGTCGCCGTCAGCTGCCGGCAAAGCCCTGGAACGGCGACGACGGCTGCTGCGCGCCGTACGGCTGCTGCTCCGGCGGGGCGAAGCCGGCGAACGGGTTCGCCTCAGGCGTCGGCTCCGCCGCGGGCGTGCCGTAGCCGGCCGGCGGGACCGCGAACGCGGGCTCGGCGGAGGCAACCGTCGGCGCCTCCCCCGTGGCGTACGCGGGCGCGTAGGCCGGCGAGGCCGCGGGTGCCGGCGCAGGCGCCCCGCCCTCGAGCTCACGCAACTGACCCTCGATGAAGCCCTTGAGCGACGTGCGGTACTCGCGCTCGAACACGCGGAGCTCGTCGACGGCGCGCTGGAGCGTGCCGCGCTCCTGCTCGAGGCCGGCGATGCGGCCCTCGAGCGAGCTCACCGCGACGCGGGCGCGCTCCTGCGCCTCGGCGACGAGCTGGGCCGAGCGGGTCTCCCCCTCGGCGATGAGCGCGTCGCGCTTGGCGACGCCCTCGCGGACGTGCTCCTCGTGGAGGCGACGAGCGAGCTGGAGGAGGTTGTTCGTGCCGTTGGGGTCGTCGAGCCCGAGCGGCGGTGCCGTGGGCTCCGCGACGGGCGCGGGGGTCGGGACGGGGGCCGCGGCCGCCGGGGCGGAGCCCACGGCGCGCTGGAGCTCGGCGACGCGGGCGTCCGCTGCGCTGAGTCGCTGGCGGAGCTCCCCGTTCTCCTGACCGAGTCGGCGCAGCTCGATGACGATCTCGTCGAGGAAGTCGTCGACCTCGTCCTGGTCGTATCCCTCGCGGAACTTCGTGGACTGGAATCGCTTGTTGACCACGTCCTCGGGCGTCAGCGCCATGGCGTCACCTCGGTCCTCTCTCAACCTCCACATGACGGTTAGCCATGTAGTGCCATCATAGCCGCGCGTCCGTGCCTCGGCGATGGTCGAAGAGCCTACCCGACGCCCCCTGCGAAGGCGCTGACGATGGTCATGAGGATGATCACGGCGAGCATCACGACGGTCCACGCGAAGTCGAGCGCGGCGCCGCCGACGCGCAGCGGCGGGATGACGCGGCGCACGAGTCGGATCGGCGGATCGGTGATCGTGTAGACGAACTCGGCGATCACAAGGAGCACGCCGCGCGGCCGCCACTCGCGCGAGAGCACGAGGACGAGGTCGAGCGCGAACCGCACCCACATCGCGACGAGGTAGGCCACGAGGAGGGAGTAGAGGACGCCGGCGACGACGGACAGGGCTCCCATCCCCCCAGCCTAACGGCCCGTGGCGTCGCCCCAGGCCGTCGCGGGCTCAGACGTCGGCGAAGAACGAGGCCTCGACGTCGGACTCGAGCTCGCCCTGGTCGCCGCTGACGGCGACGTGCGCGGGCGAGAGCAGGAACACCTTGCCGGTGACGCGCTCGATGCGCCCGTAGAGGGCCTCGGCGAGTCCGCACGCGAAGTCGATGAGGCGACGCGCCTCGCCGTCGGTCATCTGCGAGATGTTGATGATGACCGGCACGCCCTCGCGGAAGTGCTCGGCGATGACCTGGACGTCCTTGAAGGCCCTCGGGTGGACGGTGAGGATCTCGTTCATCTCGGTGGCCGGACGCGCGGCGGCACGGCGGATGGGCGTCACGGAGCCGCGGTGGGCGGGCTGCGGCGCGGGAGCCGGGGCCGCCGAGCGCGCCTGCGGCTCGTGGAGCTCCTCGGCCTCCTCGTCGGCGAGACCGAGGTAGACCATCGCGTTGCGGATGGGGTTGGCCATGTCGATTCCTCCGTCGATCGGGACGGTGTCGAGGCTACGCCGCCGTGGCCCTCGGACCCGTGATTGCCGTGCCGATGCGAAGGTGTGTCGCGCCCTCGGCGATCGCCTCGCGCCAGTCACCGGACATGCCCATCGAGAGCGCGCCGGCCTCGGGCGCGAGCGGGAGCACGACGCGATCGCGCAGCTGCCTGACCGTCGCGAACTCGCGCGCGGGGTCGGCGTCGATGCCCGCCACCGCCATGAGCCCGACGAGCCGCAGGCCCTCGGCGGCGAGGACCGACTCGACGAACGGCGCGAGCGCGTCCGGGTGCACGCCGCCGCGTCCCGGGTCGTCGGTGAGGTTGATCTGGACGAAGACGTCGAGCGGATCGCCAGGGCCCGAGAGCGCGCGCAGCAGCGACGGCCGGTCGAGCGAGTGGACCGCGGCGGCGATCGCGCGCGCCTGCCGCGCCTTGTTGGACTGGAGCTGCCCGATGACGTGCCAGCGCAGTCCCAGCGCGGCGAGCTCGTCGTGCTTGACGACGGCCTCCTGCATCCGGGACTCGCCGACGTCGCGGACGCCGAGCCGCGCGAGCTCGGCGACCACGGATGCGGGATGGAACTTCGTGACGACGACCGTCGTGATCTCGGCGGGGTCGCGCCCCGCCGCGCGCGCGGCGTCGGCGACGCCATCGCGGACGCGCTCGAGCCGCGCCGCCAGCGCGGAGTCGGTCACGATTACCTCAGGAACTCCGGGATGTCGAGGTCGCCCTCGTCGTCGAAGCCGTCGTCGAACCCGCCGGAGGGCACGAGCGTCGGCGCGGCCTCCTGCGCCTGCGCCGCCGGCGCCTGGCGCGTGGTCGGGTCCGGCGCCGGCGCGACGTCGTAGGCGGAGGTCGGGGTCGACGCGGGGGTCGTCGACGGCGCCGGCGCGGCCTTCGTCGCGGCGCCGCCGGTGCTGTGGCGCACCTTCGGCTCGCCGCCGTCGAAGCCGGCCGCGATCACGGTGACCCGGACCTCGTCGCCGAGGGTGTCGTCGATGACCGCGCCGAAGATGATGTTCGCCTCCGGATGCACGGCCTGCTGCACGAGGCGCGCGGCGTCGTTGATCTCGAAGATGCCGAGGTTGCTGCCGCCCTGGATCGAGAGCAGCACGCCGTGCGCCCCCTCGATCGAGGCCTCGAGCAGCGGCGACGCGACGGCGAGCTCGGCCGCCTTGATCGCCCGGTCGGCACCTCGGGCCGAGCCGATCCCCATGAGCGCGGAGCCGGCGCCCTGCATGACCGACTTCACGTCGGCGAAGTCGAGGTTGATGAGGCCGGGGGTCGTGATGAGGTCGGTGATCCCCTGGACGCCGGCGAGGAGCACCTGGTCGGCGGTCGCGAACGCCTCGAGCATCGAGATGCCGCGGTCGCTGATCTCGAGGAGCCGGTCGTTGGGGACGACGATGAGCGTGTCGACCTCGCTCTTGAGGTGGTCGACGCCGAGCTCCGCCTGCGAATGGCGGCGCTTGCCCTCGAATCCGAACGGCTTCGTCACGACGCCGATGGTGAGCGCGCCGATGGCCTTCGCGATCCGAGCGACGACGGGGGCGCCGCCGGTGCCGGTGCCGCCGCCCTCGCCCGCCGTGACGAAGACCATGTCGGCGCCGGCGAGCGCCTCCTCGATCTCCTCGGCGTGATCCTCCGCGCTCCGGCGGCCGACCTCGGGGTCGGCGCCGGCGCCGAGGCCCTTCGTGAGCTCTCGGCCGATGTCGAGCTTGACGTCGGCGTCGCTGAGCAGGAGCGCCTGGGCGTCGGTGTTGATGGCGATGAACTCGACCCCGCGGAGGCCGAGCTCGATCATGCGGTTGACGGCGTTCACGCCGCCACCGCCGATGCCGACCACCTTGATCACGGCGAGGTAGTTCTGGTTCGAGTTCACGTCCGGCCTCCGTCGGTAACCTTCAACCTCCAGTAGAGGTATAAAGTTATGCTCGGTAGAGCATTCCCGAGTCCGAGGGTAGGTCGCCCGCGGCGAGTCCGCCGCTCGGCGCGCCGCGTGTCGGCAATCGAGACCGAGCGCCCGATCACGCCTGCCGGAAGATCCCGTTGCCCGGCGCCGAGACGTCGAACGTCCCAGGCGTGAGCCCATGGATCCCGCGCAGCGCCGCGAGGAGCTCGGCCTTCGCCGGCGAGTCGTCCGCACTCCCCCACCGCACCGTCTGGGCGGCGCCGGCGAGGGTGAGCGTGACGTCGTCGCGCGTCGTCGCCGAGATCGTGTCGACCTGCGCCCGCAGCTCCGTCGGCATCGCGAGCAGGACCTCGACCGCGGCGTCGAAGGCCGGGTTCGGGATCGCCGCGCCGGTGTCGACGACGAGCGGGATGGCGGCGGGACGCTCCGCCGACTCGCCAAGCACGACGCCGGCGGGGTCGACGAGGGCGAAGCCGGCGTCACGCGCGACGACGACGATCGGCGTGCGCTCGACGATCCGCACGACGATCGTGCCAGGCGGGATCGTCTCGATCGTGTAGCTGCGGATGCGCGGGAACCCCTGGAGCACGTCCTCGATGCGACGACGGTCGACGAGCGCGAGCGGCGTGCCGAGCTGCTCGTCGAGCTGCGCCGTGACCGCCGCCGCGTCCACGGTGCTCGTGCCCTCGACCCGGATCTCGCGCAGCGCGAGCAGCGGCGAGAACACGGCGAGCAGCACGAGCCCGACGAGCGAGGCGACGAGGCCGGCGCCGACGGCGAACACGATCCGCCTCGTCCGCGCGCGCCGGGTGAACCGCTTGACCTCCTCGCGTTCGACCCGACGACGCGCCGCGCTCGCGCGGCGCAGCTCGGCGCGACGGCGGCGGCGCTCCGCCGCCTCCGACCGCGCGGCGTCGATGCGACGGGGGGCGCGCCCGGCGGGCGCCGTGTCGGCGGACCGCGCGTCCGCGGCCGAGGCCGACGCGGCGGTCGGGGGCTCGGCCTTGGAGCGCCCAGGCATCGGGGACCCGGCCGTCGGCGTCGACGGTCGCGGCGTCGACGATCGTGGCGCGGGTGCCGCAGCCCGGGCCGGCCGTTCCGGACGCGGGGCCGGGGTCCGACGGCGGCCCGCACCGGCCGACGATCCCCCGCCGCTCGACGGCGTCGACGGCCGCACCGGCCCGTCGAAGCCCTCGGGCCGCTTCATCGCGGGCCGGTCTCCCCGAGCGCCGCGAGCAGCTGCGGGATGATCCGGTACACGTCGCCGCACGAGAGCGTCATGACGAGGTCGCCGTCCTCGGCGAGCTCCGCGACCCGGTCGGCGGCCGCCTGCCAGTCGGGAACGAAGTCGACCCGTGAGGGATCGGCGAAGCGGTCGGCGACGAGCGCCCCCGTCACCCCTGGCTCGGGATCCTCTCTCGCGCCGTAGACGTCGAGCACGACCGTGTGATCGGCCAAGGACTCGTAGACCGCCGCGAACTCGCCCGCCATGAGCCGCGTCCGCGAGTAGAGGTGCGGCTGGTGGACGGCGATCACCCGGCCGGCGCCGACGACGGAACGGGCCTGCGCGAGCGCCGCGGCGACCTCGGTCGGGTGGTGCGCGTAGTCGTCGAAGACGCGGACGCCGCGCACGGTGTCGTGGAGCTCGAACCGGCGCTGCGTGCCCGCGAAGGCCTCGATGCCGGCGATGGCCTCGTCGAGGTCGAGCCCGAGCCCGAGCAGCACCGCGATCGCGCCCGCCGCGTTGATCGCGTTGTGGCGGCCGGGCACCTGCAGGCGGAGGGCGCGCTCGACCCCGTCGACCGAGATGGAGCACCGGACGGGCCCCTCGGCGACGATGTCGAACACGCGCACGTCGGCGTCGTCCGCCTCGCCGAACGACACGACCGATGGGTGCCGCAGCCGCGCGCGCACGCGGGCGGCGCCGGCGTCGTCGGCCGAGATGACGACCCGCTCGCGCGCGGCGTCGGCGAACGCGACGAACGCGTCGTCGAAGGCCTCGTGGGTGCCGTAGTGGTCGAGGTGATCGGCGTCGACGTTCGTGATGAGGGCGACCGCCGTGTCGTAGAGCAGGAACGAGCCGTCGGACTCGTCCGCCTCGATCACCCAGAGGTCGGGGTCGCCGAAGCCCGAGCTCGCGCCCATGGACTGGATCACGCCGCCGTTGACGAAGCTCGGATCGCGTCCGGCCGCCGCGAGGCCGGTGACGATCATCCCCGTCGACGTGGTCTTGCCGTGGGCGCCGGCGACGGAGACCAGCCGAGACCCCCGCACGAGCCACGCGAGCGCCTGCGAGCGATGCAGCCGCGGGATGCCGGCGGCGCCCGCCGCGAGGTACTCGGGGTTGTCGGCCCAGAGCGCGCCGGTGTAGACGAGCGCGTCGGCGCCGGAGACGTGGCTCGCGTCGTGGCCGATCCAGATGGTCGCCCCCGCGTCGGCGAGGTGCGCCGTCGCGTCGTTGGCGCTGCGGTCCGACCCGGTCACCCGGTGTCCCGCGGCGAGGAAGAGCGAGGCGATGCCGCTCATCCCGGAGCCGCCGATCCCGGCGAAGTGGACCGAGCCGAGCTCGTCGGGCAGCGGCATGTCGAGGTCGGGCTTGATCACCTGGCGATCCTACGTTCCGTCGGCTGCGGCCCCGCTGCGACGGCCCGTGTCGAGCGCACGATCGATGAGGTCGACCATCCGATCGGTGGCGTCGAGGATGCCGAGGGGCGCCATCCGCGCCGCCATCGCCGCGATGTCGGCACGTCGCCGCAGCAGCCGGACGAGCTCGGCGCCGACCCAGGTCGGGGTGAACTCGGCGTCGCGCACGAGGATCGCGGCACCGGCGTCGACGGCGCCGCGGGCGTTGAGCCGCTGCTCGCCGTTGCCGACCGGATAGGGCACGAAGACGGCCGGGATCCCGAGCGCCGCGAGCTCCGCGACCGTCGAGGTGCCGGCGCGGGCGACGGCGAGGTCGGCGACGGCGAGCGCGAGCTCCATCCGGTCGCAGTACTTGACGATCCGATAGCCGGGCAGGCGCGGATCGGCGAGCGCATCGCGATACTCCCCGGTGATGTGGAGGATCTGCCAACCGGCCCCGACGATCGCGGGGGCGGCCGCCGCGACCGTGTCGTTGATCCGCTTCGCGCCGGACGATCCGCCGGTGACGAGGAGCACGGGTCGATCGGCGTCGAGCCCGAAGCGCTCGAGCCCCTCCCGGCGGGCCGCGAACCGGTCGAGCCGCTCGATCTCGGGCCGCAGGGGCATCCCGACGACTTCGGCGTGCGGCAACGGCGTGCCGGGGAAGGCGACGCCGACGAAGCGCGTGTACCGCGCGCCGAGGCGGTTCGCGATGCCGGGGCGCGCGTTCGCCTCGTGGATCGCCAGCGGCAGCCCCGCCCGATGCGCCGCCGAGTACGCCGGGGCCGCGGCGTACCCGCCGACCCCCACGACGACGTCGACGCCGCGGTCGCCGAGGAGCCCGACGACCCGGTCGACCGCGGCGCGGTAGCGGCGCGGGAAGCGCAGCGCCTCCGGCGTCGGCCTCCGCGGGAACGGCAGACGCGGGATCGCGAGCAGCTCGTAGCCGCGCTCCGGCACGAGGCGGGACTCGAGCCCCTCCGCCGTCCCGAGCACGAGGATCTCGTCGCCAGGCGAGCGCTCCCGGATGCGGTCGGCGAGCGCGAGCAGCGGGTTCACGTGTCCGGCGGTGCCGCCGCCGGCGAGCAGCGTGACCGTCATCGGGCGCGTCCCGAGATGCGGAGGAAGTCGCGATCCGTGAGGTCCTCGCCAGCGTCGGCCGTCCCCGCCGCGTTCGCGCGCGCGATCGAGAGCACCACGCCGATCGCGAGGAGGACGGCGATGAGCGCCGAGCCGCCGGACGAGATGAGCGGCAGCGGCACCCCGAGCACCGGCAGAAGCCCGAGCACGACCGCGATGTTCACGAAGGCCTGGCCGATGATCCAGGCGAGCACGCCGCCGACGACGATGCGCGAGAAGTCGTCCGTCGTGCGTCGCATGATCCGCACAAGCACGATCGCGAGGGTGGCGAAGAGCGCGATCACGACGAGCGCGCCGATGAGGCCGAGCTCCTCGCCGATGATCGCGAAGATGTAGTCGCTGTCGGCCTCCGGCAGCCAGTTCCACTTCGCCTTCGAGTTGCCCAGGCCGACGCCGAACACGCCGCCGGAGGCGAGCGCCCACATCCCGTGCTGCGGCTGCCAGCAGTAGCCCGAGTAGTCGTCGACGCCGCAGCCGCTCATCCAGGCGGTGATCCGGCTCACCCGCGACGGGCTCGTCACCGCGATGAGCACGGCGCCGACCGCGATGACGACGACCGCGACGAGCAGCTGGCGCAGCCGGATCCCGGCGAAGAACGCGCAGGCGATGACGATGAGGAGCATGATCGCCGCGGTGCCGAGGTCGCGCCCCACGAGCACGAAGCCGATCGCCGCGCCAGCGACCGGGCCGACCGGGATGAGGGCGTGCTTCCAGTCGTGGAGCAGGTCGCGCTTGGCCGCGAAGACCCACGCGACCCAGACGACGAGCGCGAGCTTGACAAACTCCGACGGCTGCATCGTGAACCCGCCGAGGGAGAGCCAGTTGTGGTTGCCGCCGTAGTCGTAGCCGAGACCGGGCACGAAGACGAGGAGCTGGAGCGCGGCGCCGAGCAGCAGCGCCGGCCAGGACCAGCGCTTCCAGAAGCGCAGCGGCGCGCGCGAGGCGAGGAGCATGAGCGGGATGCCGACGGCCGCGAAGACGGCCTGGCGCGCGACGCGGCCGAAGGGGTCGCCGGTGTCGGACTGCTCCTCGACCGATGAGGCCGAGAGCACCATGACGAGCCCGAAGGCGACGAGGAACATCGTCGTCGCCGTGAGGATGACGACGTCGCGGTTCTCGGGCGCGAAGATCCGGCGCAGCGGCACGACCGCCGCGAAGCCGCCTCGCGCCGGCGCCTGGGCGCCGTCGCCCGCGTCAGGCCGCGTCGGCCGGGGGGTCGGTCGGGTCGTCGTCATCCCGAGCTCCTCCCGTGTGGTCCCTCGCCGCCGCCGCGAATCGTCGTCCGCGATCGGCGTACGAGTCGAACTGGTCCATCGATGCCGCCGCCGGCGACAGGAGCACGACGTCGCCCGGCTGGGCGACGTCGGCGGCCAGCCGCACGGCCACCGGCATCACGGCTCCATCCTCGCCCGCGATCGCCTCGAGCACGACGACCTGCGGCGCGTGTCGCGCGAAGGCCGCGAGGACCTCGCCGCGATCGGCGCCGAGCACGACGGCGGCGCGGAGTCGCCCGGCATGCGCAGCGACGAGCGGGCCGATGTCCACGCCCTTGAGCAGCCCGCCGACGAGCCACACGACCGAGGGGAAGGCGCGCAGCGCCGCGTCGGCGGCGTGGGGATTCGTCGCCTTCGAGTCGTCGACCCACGCCACGCCGTCGGACTCGGCGACGAGCTCGGTGCGGTGGTGATCGATCCGGAAGCTCGCGAGCCCGTCCCTGACGTGCGCGGGATCGGCGCCGGCCGCTCGGGCGAGCGCCGCGGCGGCGAGCGCGTTCGCGACCATGTGCGGCGAGGCGATGCCCGCGGCCGCGAGCTCGTCGAGCGTGCTCAGCTCGAGCGCCGTCGTCGCGCGCGCGTCGAGGAACGCGCGGTCGACGACGACGCCGTCGACGATCCCGAGGTCGCTCGGCCCCGGCACGCCGAGGCCGAAGCCGATCGCGCGGCAGCCCTCCTCGACGTCGGCGTCCTCGACCATCGCGCGGGTCGCGACGTCCGCGAGGTTGTAGACGCAGGCCACGCGGGTGTTCGCATAGACGCGGCCCTTCGCGGCGGCGTAGGCGTCGGCGCCGCCGTGCCAGTCGAGGTGGTCGTCGGCGACGTTGAGGCAGACGCTCGCGATCGGATGGACGGCGCCGGGGCCGTCGACCGACATCCGCGAGAGCTGGAAGCTCGAGAGCTCGACGACGATCGCGTCGAAGCCCTGCGGGTCGCGGACGACGTCGAGCACGGGCACGCCGATGTTGCCGGCCTCGATCGCGCGGAGCCCGGCCGTGCGCAACAGGTGGGCGGTCATGCCCGTCGTCGTGGTCTTGCCGTTCGTGCCCGTGACGAGGATCCAGTGCGCCGGCGGCGAGACCTTGTCGCGCACGCGCCAGGCGAGCTCGATGTCGCCCCAGACCGGCACCCCGCGCTCGGCGGCCCAGCGCAGCAGGGGGTGCTCTGGCCGGTAACCTGGCGACACCACGACGAGCTCGGGGTCGTGGGCGACGAGGTCGGCCGGGATCGCCGCGGCATCGGGCTCGACGACGACGGGGACGCCGAGGACCTCGAGGATCCCCTCGCGATCGGCGTCGTGCGCGCCCGCGACGACGAGCACCCGCGCGCCGAGCTCCTGCAGCGTGTCGGCGACCGCGAACCCGGTGACCCCGAGCCCGAGCACCGCGACGCGCAGCCCCGACCAGTCCGCGGTCCACCCCGTGAGCGCGTCGAGCCGATCGGGCGCGCCGACGCCCTCGTGCCCGCTCACGTGTTCCTCGTCACCCACTCGAGGTAGAAGACGCCGACGGCGACCGCGACGAAGAGCGCCGAGATGATCCAGAACCGCACGACGACGGTGATCTCCGCCCAGCCCTTGAGCTCGAAGTGGTGATGGAGCGGACTCATGAGGAAGATGCGTTTGCCGCCGGTGAGCTTGAAGTACGCCCGCTGGACGATCACCGAGCCGGTGACGATGAGGAACAGCCCGCCGATGAGCACGAGCAACAGCTCCGTGCGGCTGAGGATGGCGAGCGCGGCGAGCGCCCCGCCGAGCCCGAGCGACCCGGTGTCGCCCATGAAGATCTGCGCCGGCGAGGTGTTCCACCAGAGGAAGCCGACGAGCGAGCCCGTGATCGCGGCCGCGACCGTGGCGAGGTCGAGGGGGTCGCGCACCATGTAACAGGTGGCGAACACGTCGGCGTCGAGGTTCGGGTTGAAGCACCACTGGTTGAACTGCCAGAACCCGATGACGATGTAGGCGGTGAAGGCGAAGATCGAGGCGCCCGTCGCGAGACCGTCGAGGCCGTCGGTGACGTTCACCGCGTTGCTCGCGCTCACGACCATGAGCGTGACCCAGAGCGCGAAGAGGATGGCCCCGGCGACGGCGCCGAACACCGCGAGGTCGAGCCACGGGACGTCGCGGATGGCGGAGATCATCGTCGAGGCCGGCGTGAGCCCGGTCTCCGGGCTCGGGAACTGCAGCGCGAGCGCCGCGAAGCCCGCGGCGACGATCACCTGACCGGCGACCTTCGACCACCCGCCGAGCCCGAGGGAGCGCTGCTTGTGCGTCTTGAGGAAGTCGTCGATGAAGCCGATGACGCCGAGGCCGACCATGAGGTAGAGCACGAGCCAGCCCGAGAGCGTGAACCGCTCCCCGCCGAGCCAGTGGCCGACGGCGTAGCCGACGACCGAGCCGAGGATGAAGACGATGCCACCCATCGTGGGCGTGCCGCGCTTGGTGTGGTGGGACTGCGGACCGTCGTCGCGGATGAACTGCCCCCACTGCAGCCTGGTGAAGAGCTTCGCGAAGAGGGGGGTGAGCAGCAGTGTGAAGACGAGGCCGACGGCGGCGGCGATGAGGAGCGCGATCACGAGTCGACGCCGGCCAGTCGATCGCCGAGTCGGCGCAGGCCCGCGGAGTTGGACGACTTCACGAGCACGACGTCACCCGGCTGCAGCAGACCACGGATGACATCGTAGGCGTCGTCGAGGTCCGCGGCGAAGACGCTCTCGCCGTCCCACGACCCCTCCTGCGTCGCCGCGAGGTGGATCCGGCGCGCGCCGTCGCCCACGACGACGAGCTGGTCGACGTTGAGCCGCACGACCTGGAGGCCGATGCGATCGTGCTCCTCGCCCGCGAGATCCCCCAGCTCCGCCATCTCGCCGAGCACCGCGATCGCGCGTGCTCGGCCGCGGGTGAGCTCGGCGAGCGTGCGCAGCGCCGCCGCCGTGGAGTCGGGGCTCGCGTTGTAGGCGTCGTTGATCACGACGACGCCGTCAGGGCCCGTGAGCAGCTCCATCCGCCAGCGCTCGGCGTCGACCTC
>Ga0209066_10000719_pt1 | contig 47171 bp, 42 predicted proteins | sample All_14_2_FD_187198 | JGI IMG/M metagenome (GOLD analysis project Ga0209066, IMG submission 187198) | Freshwater microbial communities in response to fracking from Pennsylvania, USA - Allegheny Zone_MetaG_DW_15 (SPAdes) (version 2) ... | reverse complement strand
GGGCGAAGATACTGCCCACATCGGCGACCTCCACCACCTGTCCGGCGTACATGACGGCCACGCGGTGGCAGAGCTGGGCGACCACGCCCATGTCGTGGGTCACGAAAAGGATGGACAGGCCCTGGCGGGCCGACAGCTCGGCCAGGATGGCCAGGATCTGGCCCTGCACGGTCACGTCCAGGGCAGTGGTCGGCTCGTCGGCCAGGAGCAGGGCGGGGTTGCAGATCAGCGCCATGGCGATCATCACGCGCTGCCGCATGCCGCCCGAGAGCTCGTGGGGGAAGGCCCGCAGCACGGCGCGGGGCTCCGGCAGGCGCACGGCGTCGAGCATCTCCAGGCAGGCGTCCGTGGCCTCGGCCCGGCCGGCCGTGCGGTGGGCTCGGACCACCTCGCGCATCTGGTTGCCCACGGTGAAGACGGGATTGAGGCTGTTCATGGGCTCCTGAAAGATCATGGAGATGCGTTCGCCGCGCAGCCTGCGCATCTCGCTTTGCGGCAACCGCAGCAGGTCGCGGCCCTCGAAGCGGATTTCGCCGCCGTCGACGCTTCCGGGCGGGGAGGGGATGATGCGCAGGACCGAGCGCGAGAGCACGGACTTGCCGCAGCCCGTTTCGCCCACCAGGCCCATGATCTCGCCCTGGTTCACGGTCAGGGACGCCCTGTCCAGGACGCGCGCCCGGCCCTGGTAGGTGTCGAAGCTGACCGAGAGGTCGCGGATGTCGAGGAGCGGGGCGCTCATCGTCTGATCCTCGGGTCCAGGACGTCGCGCAGGGCGTCGCCGAAGATGTTGAAGCCGATGACGGTCACGAGGATGAACAGGCCCGGGAAGGTCGCGTACCACCACTGGTCCATGAGGAACTTGCGGCCCGAGGCGATCATGGCCCCCCATTCCGGGGTCGGCGGCTGGGCGCCCAGGCCGATGAAGGACAGGGACGCGGCAATGAGGATGGCGTCGCCCAGCGTCAGGGTGGCCAGGACGATGGCCGAGTTCAGGCAGTTGGGCAGGATGTGGCGGCGGATGATGAAGCCGTGCCCGGCCCCGGCCACGCGGCTGGCGGCCACGTAGGGCAGCTCGCGCACCACCAGGGCCTCGCCGCGCACCAGGCGTGCGAATTTCGGGATCATGACGAAGGCCGTGGCCAGGATGGCGTTGACCAGGCTCGGCCCCATGGCCGCGGCCAGGGCCAGGGCCAGGATCAGCGACGGGAAGGACAGGATGACGTCCATGAGCCGCATGATGACGTTGTCGATCTTTCCCCCGAAATAGCCCGACGTCGCGCCGATGAGCGCCCCCGTGACCCCGGCCACGGTGATGACCAGAAGGCCGATGGACAGGGAGATGCGCGCTCCGAAGAGCACGCGCGAGAAGATGTCCCGGCCGAGTTCGTCGGTGCCGAAATAGTGGGCCGCGCCTGGGGCCATGAGGCGCTCGCCCAGGGACAGCCTGACCGGGTCGTGCGGGGCCAGGAGTGGTGCGCCCACGGCCAGCAGGACCATGGCCGCGATGACGACGCCGCCCATGACGGCCGAGGGGTTGCGCGACAGGATCTTCAGGGTGAGCTGCAGTTCGCGCAAAAACGGGTGTGCGGCCACGGTCGTCCCCTAGTAGCGGATGCGCGGGTTGAGGAATGCGTAAAGCACGTCCACCCCGAGGTTGATGACCACGTAGGCCGTGCTGGCCAGCAGGGTGAAGCCCATGATGGCCGGGAAATCGAGGGCGTTGATGGAGTCCACCACGTACTTGCCCATACCCGGCCAGGCGAAGATGGTCTCCGTCAGGATGGCCCCGCCGAGGAGTTCGCCAAGGGACAGGCCGGCGATGGTCACCGTGGGGATGAGCGAGTTCTTGAAGGCGTGCTTGAACACGACCCTGGCCGCGGACAGCCCGTTGGCCCTGGCAGTGGTGATGTAGTCCTGGCCCAGAACCGCGATCATGGACGAGCGCACGATGCGCGTGATGACGGCCAAGTACACGTACGACAGGCAGAAGGCCGGCAGAATGAGGTGGCTCAGCACTTCCTTCAGCAGGGCCCAGTCCCGCGCCAGGACGGCGTCGACGACGTAGAGCCCGGTCACGGCGGCCGGCGGCGTGCTGGTGATGTCCAGGCGTCCCGAGCCCGGCAGCCATCCCAGGTTTCGGTAGAAGAGGAGCAGCAGCATGAGCCCCAGCCAGAAGACCGGGGTGGACACGCCGATGACCGAGAAGACCCGCGCGACGTGGTCGGCCAGGCGGTTGCGGCGCACGGCGGCCAGGATTCCCAGGGGGATGCCCACGGCCAAGCAGAGGACGAGGCTGGCCAGGGTCAGTTCCAGGGTGGCCGGGAAGAAGTCGGCCAGGTCCTTGGTCACGGGCCGGTGGTTGCGGATGGACTGCCCCAGGTCGCCCTGCATGAGGCCCGTCATGTAGCGCACGTACTGCACGGGCAGGGGGCGGTCCAGGCCGTGCTCCCTGCGGATGGCCTCGACGGCCTCCTTGCTGGCCTTGGGCCCGACGATGATGCGGGCCGGGTCGCCGGGGATGGCGTGGGAGATCAGAAACGTCAGGATGCTCACCCCGATGAGCACGGGGACGGCGGCCAGGACGCGCTTGATGATGTAGGCGAGTATGCGCATTCGGTCCAAGGTGTCCCGGCCGGGCGCTGGGCCCGGCCGGGGAAGGATGCTATTTCTTCGAGATGGCTTCGAAGTTGTACATGGATTCGAGCATGGGGTTGAACACGTAGCCCTGCACGTCGGCGCGCAGGGGCACGATGGTCTGGATCTGGTACAGGAAGATGTAGGGCGCGTCCTGCATGATGATGTCCTGGGCCTCGCCGTAGAGCTTCTTGCGTTCCTCGACCACGGAAGACACTTCGGCCTTGCGGACCAGTTCGTCAACCTTGTCGTTCTTGTAGAAGCTGCGGTTGCCGGGCAGGCCCGCCTTGGCCGAGTCGAACCAGAAGTTCATGAACATGTAGGGGTCGGCGAAGTCCGGGCTCCAGGCGCCCAGGCACAGCTCGAAGTCGCCCTTGTCGATCTTGTCGCGCAGGGTCGGGTTGGCCATGAGCTCCAGGTTCAGCTTCACGCCGATCTCGGCCAGGTTGGCCTGCATGACCAGGGCGATCTGCTCCCAGGTGGCGCGGCGTTCGGAGTAGATGAGCGTCAGCTCCAGGTTTTCGGCGCCGGCGGCCTTGAGCAGTTCCTTGGCCTTGGCCGTGTCGCGCTTGTACTGGAAGACATCCTTGCGGTGCCCCCACATGCCGTCGGGGATGGGGCCGCGCATCTGCACGCCGTTGCCCTGCAGGACGTGGTCGATGATGCCCTGATAGTCCACCGCGTAGGACAGGGCCTGGCGCACGGCCGGGTCCTTCAGTTTCTCGTTCTGGCAGTTGACGTAGACGTACTCGACCATCTGCGAGGGGAAGCGGTTGACGACGACGTCCTTGTTCTTTTCCAGGGCCGGGATCTGGTCGATGAGAATGTTCTCGGCGATGTCCACGTCGCCCTGCTCCAGGGCCATGCGGCGGTCGGCGGACTCGGCCATGAAGCGGATGATGACCTTCTTCAGCTTGGGCGCGCCGCCCCAGTAGTTCGGCTTGGCTTCGAGCACGCAGCGCTGGCCGCGCGTCCACTCCACGATCTTGAAGGGGCCGCTGCCGTCGACGTTCTCGGCCAGGAAGGCCTGGGCCTTGTCGTCGTTCACGGCCCTATCCGCGACCTTGGGATTGATGATGGACGCGCCGTCGGTGGCCAAGGTCTGCAGGAAGGGGCCGTAGGGGTTCTTCAGCGTGATTTCGAGGGTGTAGTCGTCGACCACGGCCATGGAGGCGATGGCGGTCAGGTTGTCGGCCGGGCCCTTGCCGATGGCGATGGTGCGGTCGAAGGAGTAGCGCACGGCTTCGGCGTTCAGCGGCGTGCCGTCATCGAAGGCGATGCCCTTGCGGATCTTGAAGGTCCACTTCAGCCCGTCGGCGGACACGGCCCAGGACTCGGCGGCCATGGGCTCGACCTCGGTCAGGCCGACCCCGTCCTTGACCTTGTACTTCACCAGCCGGTCGTAGCAGGGGTAGATCTGGCGCCAGTCGTAGTTGTCGCTCGACACGCCGGGGTCCAGGGTGTGGATGTCCGAGGATACGCCCACGACGAGCGTGTCCTTGTCCGCGGCCAGGGCCGCGGGGGCCAGGGCCGTGATCAGCAGCAGAAGGCAAAGTGTCCAGATGCGCATGCTCCGATACCTCCGTACGTGAATGAGTGGAAAGACGACGCCAGACACTGCGAGTAGCATTGGATGACGATCACTGTAAAGTGTTCGTCTTTTTATGCTTATTGGGAATTGTTGTGTGCAAACGAAATTGTATGTGGTTGTCCGGGCACATACAGGCGTTCGTGCGGATGATGCGGGGCGCTTGCGGCTCGGCGCGGCCTGCCGTAGCGTGTGCGGATGAGCGACTTCATCCTTCACCCCACCCTGGCCGCGGACTGCCACCTCCTTGGGGGTTGGCAGGATCTCCGCATCCTGCTGCACCGCGACGCCCACGTGCGCTGGTTCATCCTGGTCCCCGAAACCGAGGCCGCGGAGTGGCACGAACTGCCGCCGGCCCTGCGCGAGCGCCTCTCGGAGGCGTCATCGGCCATCTCATCCATGCTCAAGGCGGAATTGGCCTGCGACAAGGTCAACATCGCCGCCATCGGCAACCTGGTGCCGCAGTTCCATTTTCACGTCATCGGCCGTCGGAGGAGCGACCCGTACTGGCCAGGCGTGGTCTGGGGGCGGGTCGTGCCGGGAGCGGTCTACGCGGACGGGGAACTCGACGCCCTCAGGGCCGGTGTCTTTGCGGCACTGGCCGCGGTTGCGGCCGTGTGAACTAAGGAGTTTCGGAGCGGTCCGGGAGCCACAGGAAGGTCGCCAGGTCGATGGCGCCCGTTTCGTCGAACCGGATTCCCTCATCCCGAAGCAGCCGCATCTGTTCCTCATGGCCGCGGCCCGTCCGCAGGGCGACGCGGCCTTGCCGGTTGACCACGCGGTGCCAGGGCAGTCCCTGGGACTGCGAGCACGCGTGGAGAATCCGCGCGACCTGCCTGGCCGCCCGCCTGTTTCCCGCCAAGCCCGCAATCTGACCGTACGTGGCGATTCTGCCCGCGGGGATGGTGCGGATGAATTCGATCACCCTGTCTGTGAAGGATTGGTACGGCTTCATGAAAACGGATCGCCTGCCGTGGTCGGTTTGGAGTCGTCGCATCCTCTATAGGCTGCCCCATCGGCGACTTCAACTCCTGGCGGCGATACCGCTCGTGCGGGGCAACGGTGCGTCTTTCGTCGTCTGCCGAGATGGACGCATGTGGACGGCCGTGGCTGCCGGCCTGGCTTCAGCTGGTCAGGGCGCCCCGGATCATGCTCAGGCCCATGAGCAGGATCATGGAAAAGAGGATGCGCCTGAAGTGGCTTTCGCCGAACCGCCCGGAGACGCGTATCCCCGCCCACCCTCCGAGGATGACGGCGGGGAGGGCCACGGCGAAGAGGGTCAGCGCGCGGACGGAGTAGAGCCCCGAGAGCCCGTGGGCCGCGACGATGAACAGGCAGCTGACGATGAAGAACGCGCCCAGGGCGGCCTTGATCTCGCTCTGGGTGCCGCCGCGCAGGCTCAGGTACACGGCCAGGGGCGGGCCGTTGAAGCCGAAGGCCGTGCCCAGGCTCGTGGAGAGGAACCCCGCCAATGCGCCCCATCCTGCCGCCAGCCGTCTGGCATGGGGCTGCGCGCTGCAGAGTCCCCACAGGGCGTAGACCGCGAGCAGGAGCCCCAGGCCTGTCTTGAGCCAGGATTCCGGAAAGTGCCGCAGGAGCAGCACGCCGGTCGCGGCTCCGGGCAGGGCCCCCAGGAGGAGCGACCGGATGCCCGACGTGTCCAGGTGCGCACGGTAGCTCCAGGCCATCTGGATGTTGAGGGCGAGCACCACGAGCCCGCATGTCGGCACGGCGGTGCGCATGTCGAGGCCCAGGGCCACGACGGGCATGGCCACCAGGGCCGCGCCGAAGCCGACGATGCCGTTGATGAATCCGCCCAGCAGCCAGCCGGCGAGGGTGGTGAGAATGGCGTGGGTCATGTCCATGCGGCGTTCCTGGCTGCTGCGGGGAGGCTCGGTTTTTTCGTGGGCGGTTGCCCTCCGTGGGACTCCGGGCCGGGGCCCCACGGAGGAAGGGTCAGTTGATGTTCAGGATGCGGCATGCGTTTTCGTACATGACCTTGCGGCGCACGTCATCGCTCAAGGGGAACTCTTCATATGCCTGCAGGGCGTCGGCCAGTTCGATGAAGGGGTGGGCGCTGGCGAAGACGACCTTGTCCTGGATGATGGTGCTCATGGCCTGCACGAAGACGTCGGCCATGGGCGCGCGCTCGTACTCCGAGAAGTCCATGTACACGTTGGCGTTGCGCAGGCAGGCGTAGACGGCCTCGTTGACGTAGGGGTAGCCGCCGTGGCTCATGATGATGGTCAGTTCCGGGAAGTCGCGGGCCACCTGGTCCACGTGCCGGGGGTCTGCGTAATCCATGATGGCGCCGGCGACCTGCGGCGGGGGCGCCATGGTCACGAACACGGGCAGGTTCAGCTCGGCGCACTTGGCGTAGACGGGATAGTAGCGGGCCTCGCAGGCGGGGATGTGCGCCAGGTAGGGGTCGATGGCCACGCCCTTCATGCCGTGTTCCTCCACGGCGCGCACGATGTCGTACACGGCGGCCATCTTCTTGTGGGGGTCGACGCCCCAGAATCCGACGAACTTCTTGGGGTACGCCCGGCAGAAGTCGAGGACGCTGCCGTTGTTGGCCGGCGAGCCGTAGGTGGTCTCGCAGTCGCGTCCGGTGATGACGGCGAGCTCGACGCCGCGGCTGTCCAGATCGGCGACGATCTCGTCCAGGGGCTGCGGCTTGCGGGCGTCGAAGCCAATGGCCTTGCAGGCGGCCTTGAACATGGCGCTGTTCTTGATGCCGTTGATGATTTCCGGGGTGTTGGGACGGAATCGGAAGTCGATGATTTTCATGGGCAAAGATCTCCTGTTCCAGACTGACGAGGCCGCCAGCCGGGTTTGAGAAGCCGCCGGACGAGGTGTCCGGCGGCATGCTGTGCAGAGGGTTTACTTGTTGCCGACGAGGAAGAGCGGCACTTCGGGAATGTAGGTCACGACCAGCAGGACCAGGATCATGAGTCCGAGCATGGGCAACGCGGTGCGGGCCAGGTGTTCGATCTTGGTCCTGGAGATGCTGCTGGCCACGAAGAGGTTCACGCCCACGGGCGGGGTGATGAAGCCGATGGCCAGGTTGGTGACGATGATGACGCCGAAGTGCAGGGGCGAGACGCCGACCCCGACGACCACGGGCAGCAGGATCGGGGTCAGGATGACGATGGCGGCCAGGGCCTCCATGAAGGTGCCGACGATGAGCAGCAGCACGTTGATGAGCAGCAGGACGACGATCTTGCTCTCGGTGAAGCCGAGGATGGCCCTGGCGATGGTGCCGGGCACGTCTTCGAGGGTCATGATGTTGCCGAAGAGCGTGGCCATGGCCATGAGCACGATGATGGTCGCCGACGTCTCGCAGGACTCCACGCAGCATGCGGCGAACTTGCGGGCGTCGATCTCCCTGTACACGAACACGCCGACGATGAGGCCGTAGAAGGCGGCCACGGCGGCTGCCTCGGTCGGGGTCATGATGCCGCCGTAGATGCCGCCCAGGACGATGACCGGGACCATGAGGGCCCACTTGGCTTCCCAGACCGCGGCCAGGAGGGAGGCGACGGTTCTCTTGCGCGCTTCGCCGCGCCAGTTGCGCGCCTTGGCGTGGAAGTAGGAGTAGCCCATGAGCACCAGGCCGGTCAGAATCCCGGGCACGATTCCGGCGATGAACAGGTCGCCGATGGAGACCTGGGCGGAGATGCCGTAGACCACGAAGGGGTTGCTCGGCGGGATGAGCACGCCGATGGCGCCGGCCGAGGCGACGATGGCGGCCGCGAAGTACTTGTCGTAGCCGCGTTCGACCATGGCCGGGATGGTCAGGGCGCCGATGGCCGCCACAGTGGCCGGGCCGGAGCCGCTGATGGCGCCGAAGAACATGCAGGTCGCCACGGTGACCAGGGCCATGCCGCCGTAGAGGCCGCCGAGCATCTCGTCGGCCAGGGCCAGGAGGCGCTGGGACAGGCCCCCGGCGCCCATGAACGTGCCGGCGGCGATGAAGAACGGGATGGCCATGATCGGGAAGGAGTCGATGGATGTGAAGGCCGTCTGGGCCAGGTACTCGATGGGCAGGGTCTCGGCGCAGATGACCGTGGCCAGGGTCGAGAGCCCGAGGGAGATGGCGATGGGCACGCCGATCACGCACAGGACGCCGAAGTATCCGAACAGGGCCGGCAGCGGTTCGATGTATTCCGCAAGCACGGCCGGGGCGATGATGGCGCCGGCTACGGCGGCCGCAATGACGGTATCAAGTGGTCCGCAGAGCTGCATCTGGGCCTTGAGGTTCTGCAGCAGGCGCAGAGCCATGAGCCCGAAACCCAGGGGCAGGACCATGTACGGGATCATGTACGGAATCCGCAGGGCGGTGGTGTGCTGCGGGAATTCCATCAGGCGTTCGATCTGGGTCCAGCCGTACCAGCAGATGGTCAGCGTGAGGATCAGGAAAAAAATGTCGACCACGACCCAGCTCGCGTTCTGCCAGCGGACCGGGATTCTGTCGTAAACGATGTCGATGCGGATCGAGCTGCGCTTCTTGATGGCCACGGAGAGCGCGAGATAGCTGATCCAGATGAAGATGTACCGCGCCAGTTCTTCGGTCCAGACCGCGGCGCCGGCCGAACTGACGAAGTGCACGATGATGTATCTGTACAGCGTCTGAAATGTGATCAGGAAAATGATCGCCAGCAATCCGGAGACAAGAAAGACCTTCTCGAAATTCTCGTCCAGCCAGTTCCATATATTTTTGATTGCGGATGGGCTGTCCATGGCTTCAAGAGGCAGCACGCCGCAGTTGCTAGTCTGTTCCATATGTTCTCCCTCTGCCTTGTCGCTTGGGCTGTCCTGTGGATGGTCGTCGACGAGGCGGTTCATTCGCATGCTGTTCCCCGGGCGTCTGAAGAGCCCAGTCGATCGTCGCCGGGACAGCCCGGCGACGATCGGGGTTGGCGATTACTTCTGGGTTTCGTTCAACAGTTCCACCATTCTGCCGGGAACCTGCTTGGCGAATTCCTCGCGGACCGAGGCGGTCATTTCCTTCAGCTTGGCGCGCTCGGAGTCGGGCAGGATGGTCACTTCGATGCCCTTTTCCTTGAACGCGTCCCAGGCCTTCTGCTCAAGCTTCACGCTCTCGGCGCGCTGCCAGGCCAGGGCCTCGCGGGCGGCCTCGCGGATGATCGTCTGCTGCTCGGGGGTCAGGCTGTCCCACTTCTTCTTGTTCATGAGCAGCAGGTGCATGCTGTAGTTGTGGTTGGAGTCCATGGCGTACTTCAGCACTTCGGAGTGCTTGGCGTCGTTCAGCAGGGAGAAGGTGTTGCCTTCGGCGTCGACGGTGCCCTGCTGCAGGGCGGTGTAGGTCTCGCCCCAGGCCACGGGCGCGGGGTTCATCCCCAGGGCCTTGGCCACGGCGACCTCGACGGGAGAGTCGGTGGTGCGGACCTTGAGGCCGGCCAGGTCGGCCACGGTCTTCAGGGGCTTCTTGGTGCTGACGAAGTTGCGGTAGCCGTACTGGCTGAGCATGATCGGCTGCAGGCCGATCTCGTTGGCGGCCTTTTCCACTTCCTTGCCGAGTTCGCCTTCATCGAGGGCCTTGTAGAAATTGTCCTGGAACTTGGGGTCGGTGATGTAGGGCAGGTCGATGGCCATGAAGGCCTTGCTGAAGCTGGCCATGTTCGGGGACGAGCACGAGGACATGTCCAGCGTGCCGGCCTGGGCCGCCTCGGTGGTCACGCGGTCGCTGCCGAGCTGGGCGCTGCCGAAGATCTGGATCCTGATCTGCTTGTCGCTCTTGGCTTCCACGAGTTCCTTGAATTTTTCGTAGCCGACGGTGACGTTGTTGCCCGGCGCCATGGGGTGGCCGATGCGCAGGGTCAGGGGTTTGCCGGCCTCGGCGGTTCCGGAACCGACGAGCAGGCCGACGACGGCGAGGACGTTCAACGCGGCAAAAACGAGACTCTTTTTCATTGTTCCTCCAAAAATGTTTTTCGACCAGCACTGCTTGGCAATGTTCTTGACTGTCGCCCTCTGGTCACGGGGTGTTGTCGGAACATGAGCAGGATGTATGCCAGATAAAAATGAGGTTTGCCAAGGCGGTCGAGATTATAAATTGTTTGATTTCAATATATTGTGAATTCATTTGGCCGGCGGCTGAATGCAATTCGTCCCGGTGGTCGCAAAAATGCAACTGCCGGGAATTGTTCTCATCAATGAGTGTCTCATGGGAATAAAATCACAAAGCGTCCCGAGGCTAAAAGGGTTTACGTTCAGATTTTCACATTTCATGGGTGGTATTTCTGATGTCTCCAGTCAAGTTTGTCGCAAAAATGCGGCGTTTTTAGGGGGAAAAAATCAAATTCGGGCAAGTCGATGCAAAAATGCGACTGCCCTGGTTCTCGTTTTATCTCTCGCATGGTCGCATGGTCGTAAACTTGAGGCAAATACAGTCTTTTCATTTGGTTATGGGTTTTGGCACAGAGAATGCTCATGCTCGATCGGGTACGGAAGTGAGAAGTGCTGCCGAAAAGTAACTTCTGGTGTAAAAAATGTTGATGCATGGTTTCGATGCATATGCTGATTATGCCATGTGATCTGAATTAAATTCGATACGAGGAGCAGAGTCATGACAAGGTTTACATGTGAGTGCATGTCCCCTCAGGAGCAGAGGCTTTACGACAAAATCGAGGGCAAAGAGGACAGGTTTCGCGAGACACACAGTCGCGTTTTCAAGATGCTGGAGAGATTCGACGGACAGAAGCCGCGCATTGACATAGAACGAGCCCTCTATTTCACCCAGTCCATGCAGGAGACCGAAGGCCAGCCCCTCGTCCTGCGCTGGGCCAAGGCCATGAAGCACATCGCCGAGAACATGACCGTCTATGTCCAGGACGACCAGCTCCTGCTCGGCCGCGCCGGCTGCGACGGCCGCTATGGCATCCTCTACCCCGAACTGGACGGCGACTTCCTCGACATCGCTGTGAAGGAGCTGCCCAACCGGCCGACCTCGCCCGCGACCATCACCCCCGAAGACGCTGCGATCGTCGTCGAGCAGATCGCCCCCTTCTGGAAGGGCAAGACCTTCCACGAGAAGCTCAACGCCGCCCTGCCCGAGGATGTGCACAAGCTGACCTACGACGACCCCCAGGGCCTCATGTCCCGTTTCATCGTCAACGAGACGGCGTCTTTCCGTTCCTCCATCCAGTGGGTCCACGACTACGAGAAGATCCTGAAGCGCGGCTTCAACGACATCAGGCGCGAGGCCCAGGAGAAGCTGGACGCCCTCGACCCGCTGAGCCCCAAGGACAACTGCGAGAAGAAGCCCTTCCTCGAAGCCGTGGTCATCGTCTGCGAGGCCATCGTGCACTGGGCCAGGCGCCACGCCGTCCTCGCCCGCGAAGTGGCGGCGAAGGAAACCGACCCGGTCCGCAAGGCCGAGCTCATCCGCATGGCCGAGAACGCCGAGCGCGTGCCCGGCGAACCGGCCCGCGACTTCTGGGAGGCCTGTCAGAGCCAGTGGTTCACCCAGATGTTCTCGCGCATCGAGCAGAAGACCGGCACGACCATCTCCAACGGCCGCATGGACCAGTATTTCTTCCCCTACTACGAAAAGGACGTCGAGGCCGGCATCCTGACCGAAGACAAAGCCATGGAGCTTCTGGAGTGCATGTGGGTCGGCATGGCCGAGTTCATCGACATGTACATCTCCCCCACGGGCGGCGCCTTCAACGAAGGCTACGCGCACTGGGAGGCGGTCACCGTCGGCGGTCAGACCCCGGACGGACGTGACGCCACCAACGACCTGACGCACCTGATTTTGAAGTCCAAGCGCGAGTTCCCGCTCCACTATCCGGACCTCGCGGCCCGCATCCACAGCCGCTCCCCCGAGAGCTACCTGTGGGACGTGGCCGAAACCATCAAGGACGGCTCGGGCTTCCCCAAGCTGATCAACGACGAGGAGATCGTGCCCCTGTACGTCTCCAAGGGCGCGACCTTCGCTGAAGCCTACGACTACGCCGTGTCCGGCTGCACCGAGGCGCGCATGCCCAACCGCGACACCTACACCTCCGGCGGCGCGTACATCAACTTCGCCGCCGCGGTGGAGATGGTCCTGCGCAACGGCCGCATGAAGAAGTACGGCGACCAGCCTCTGGGCGTGGAAACGGGCGACCCGACCGCCTTCCAGACCTGGGACGAGTTCTGGGACGCCTACGTGCAGCAGCATCTGCTGTTCCTGAAGACAGCCTTCCACCAGCAGTACCTGATCAACAAGATCCGGGCCACCTGCTTCGCCCAGCCCATGGGCTCGGCCATGCACGACCTGTGCATGAAGCACTGCATCGACTTGCACCAGGAACAGATCCCCGAGGGCATCAACCTCGGCTACTTCGAATACATGGGCCTGGGCACCGTGGTGGACTCCCTCTCGGCCATCAAGAAGCTGGTCTTCGAGGACGGGAAGCTGACCATGCAGCAGATCATCGACGCCGTGGACGCCAACTTCGAAGGCCACGAAGACGTCGCCGCCCTGCTGCGTTCCGCGCCCTGCTACGGCAACAACGACCCGTACGCCGACGCCATCGGCCGCGAAATCGACAGGATCTCCGTGGAGTTCGGCGGCAAGTACAGCAAGGACCTGGGGATGCACAACGACGTGCGCTACGTGCCCTTCACCTCTCACGTGCCCTTCGGCAAGGTCGTTTCGGCCCTGCCCAACGGACGCAAGGAGTTCACGCCCCTGTCCGACGGTTCCTCGGCCTCCCACGGCGCCGACGTCAACGGCCCCACGGCCATCCTGCTGTCCAACTACAACACCAAGAACTACGGCATGCGCGACCGCGCGGCCCGCATGCTGAACATCAAGTTCACGCCCAAGTGCATCGAGGGCGAGCAGGGCACCGAGAAGCTCGTGTCCTTCATCCGCACCATGTGCGACCTGAAGATCTGGCACGTGCAGTTCAACGTCATCAACCGCGACACCCTCATCGCGGCCAAGAAGGACCCGCAGAAGTACCGCAACCTCATCGTCCGCATCGCCGGCTACAGTGCCTACTTCGTGGATCTGTCGCCGGACCTTCAGGACGACCTCATCGCCCGTACGGAGCACGGCGCTTTCTAACGGCACAGACCAGCCTTCTGCGGCCGGAACAAGACTTGCGGGCAGGCCGAGACCTGCCCGCAATTTTTTCAGACACAACCGGGGAGTCCCATGAGCGCTCTTGAAGACAGAAAGAAAAAAGGCCTCGTATTCAACATCCAGAAATACTCCGTTCATGACGGGCCGGGCATCAGGACCATCGTCTTCCTCAAGGGGTGCCCGCTGTCCTGCAACTGGTGCAGCAACCCCGAATCCCAGCGCCTGGAACCGGAACTGGCCTTCAACCCTGGCCGCTGCCTGACCTTCTCCAAATGCACGCGCTGCCTGCAGGCCTGTCTGCGCGGGGCCATCATCCGCGAGGCCGACGACGGCCTGCGCATCGACCGCGCCCTGTGCGACGGGTGCCCCAAGAACTGCGCTCAGGCCTGCCCGTCCCAGGGGCTCATCGTCTACGGCGAGGAGCGCAGCGTGGACGACGTGCTGCGGGTGGTGGAGCAGGATGCGGCCTTCTACACCCGCTCCAGCGGCGGCATGACCCTCTCGGGCGGCGAACCGCTCCTGCAGGCCGACTTCGCCCTGGCCCTGCTCAGGGAGGCCCGCCGGCGCAGGATCAAGACGGCCGTCGAGACCTGCGGCATGGTGCCCTGGAAGACCATGGAGGCGGCCGCCCAGTACCTCAACTACGTGCTCTACGACATCAAGCACATGGACAGCGCCGTCCACGAAGTTCAGACTGGGGTGCCCAACGAGGTCATCCTGGAGAATTTCCGAAGGCTTGCGGAACTGCACCCGGACAAGCCCATCCTGGCCCGCACGCCCGTCATCCCGGGGTTCAACGACTCAGAAGACGCCGTGGCGGCCATCGCCGGGTTCATCCGGCCCTATCCGAACGTGCGTTACGAGATGCTGCCCTATCACAGGCTGGGCACGCAGAAGTACCATTTCCTGGACAGGGTGCCGCCCATGGACGACGTGACGCTGGACAAGTCGGTCATGCCGAGGCTCATCGAGGCGGCAGTGCGCATTCTCGGGGACAGGGTCGACTTCCCGAAATGACGAGGTTTACGGCCGAATCGGCCCGCACGCGCCGCGACGCGTGAACCGTGATGAATCGCGGAAAGGCAGCCCTCGGGTTGCCTTTTTTTACAGCCCGTGAGAGTTTTTCCGTATGACAAGCCGCCACGCCGATTTTGTCGCCAAGCATTTCGAATACATCCTCGATGCCCTCCCCGACGGGGTTTTCATCTCCGACGTCTCGGGCATCACCCTGCGCGTCAACCGCATGTACGAGCAGCTGACGGGCCTGAAGCAGGAGGACATCCAGGGCAGGCAGGTGCGCTCCCTGGTGGAGAACGGCATTTTCGACAAGATCCTGAACCCCGAGATCGTGCGCACGGGCAAGCCGGCGACACACGTGCAGCAGCTGCAGAACGGCAAGAAGCTCGTCCTCTCGGGCTTCCCCGTCTTCGACGAGGGCGGGACCCTGCGGCTCGTGGTGACCTTTGTCCGCGACATCACCATGATCACGCGCCTCAACGAGCAGATGGAGGAGCAGCGCCAGCTCATCGACCACTTCCACAAGCAGATGGCCTACATCTCCAACGAGCAGAGCAAGGGCCTGACGCCCGTGTACGCGAGCCCTGCCATGCAGGAGGTGGTCAACATGCTGCTGACCGTGGCCCCCACGGACGCCTCGGTCCTCATTCTGGGCGAGACGGGCGTGGGCAAGGATGTCTTCGCCCGCCTGACCCACGCCCGCAGCACCCGGCACGACAAGATTTTCCTCAAGGTGGACTGCGGCGGCATCTCCGAGACCCTGACCGAGTCCGAGATGTTCGGCTACATGCCCGGCGCCTTCACCGGCGCGTCGAGCAAGGGCAAGGCGGGCTACTTCGAGCTGGCCGACGGCGGCACCGTCTTTCTCGACGAGATCGGCGAACTGCCCCTGTCCATGCAGACGCGGCTCCTGCGCGTGCTCCAGGACGGCGAGATCATGCGCGTCGGCGGCACGCGTTCCACCAAGGTCGACGTGCGGGTCATCGCCGCCACCAACAAGAACCTGGCCGAATGCGTGGAGCAGGGCACCTTCCGGCGCGACCTCTACTACAGGCTGAACGTGGCCACGGTGACCATCCCGCCGCTGCGCGAACGGCCCGAGGACGTGCGGCCCCTGGTGGAGCACTTCCTGCAGCACTATTCGGCCAAGTACGGCAAGCGCATGGCCGTCATGGAGATCGCCCTGACCCTCCTGTCCCGCTACCAGTGGCCGGGCAACGTGCGCGAGCTGCAGAACATGATCCACGGCCTGGTCATCACCCACAAGGGTTCGCACATCTCACCCCGCGACCTGCCGGCCCACATCCGCGAGGACAGCCCCCAGGACCGCACCTGCTGTGACGCCCTCCTGACCGGCGGCCGTCCGCTGAAGCAGATCATGGGCGAGATGGAGCGGGACTTTCTGGAACAGGCCATCGCCCTGCACGGCTCGGTGCAGAAGGTCTCGGAGCTCTTCCAGGTCGACCGCAGCACCATCTTCCGCAAGATCCAGAAGAAATGACGCGTCGTGGCCGGGGAGGCCGCTAGAAGTGTTCTTCCAGCAGCGCCTGGAGGTCTTCGGCCGTTCCCTGTCGCGGGTTGTTGTCCATGAGCCGTTTGGCGGCGGCCGCCCGTTCGGCGATGCCGCGTATCTCCGCGCGGCCGATGCCGTGGGCGCCAAGGCCCGGCTCGATGCCCAGGTCGGCCAGGAGCCGCCTCATGCCTTGGGCGGCCAGGGAAGCGAGTTCGCGCGGAGTCTTGCTCGCCGGATCGCAGTCCAGGATCTCCGCGATGCGGGCGTATTTCTCCGGGGCGGCCTGGCAGTTGAACGCCATGCCCATGGGCGCCGCCGCGGCCACGAGCAGCCCGTGGGGCAGATGGAGCGATGCGGGCGCGGCCATGGCGATGGCGTGGATCACGCCGTTCTGGGTGTTGGAAAAGCCCATGCCGGCCAGGGCCGAGGCGTAGAGCATGTCGGCCCGGGCGCCGAGATCGTTCCCGTCGGCGCAGGCTGCGCGGATGCCGCCCGCGATGAGGCGCATGGCCTGCAGGTTGACGGCGTCCGTGAAGGCGGTGGCCGTGCGGTTCACATACGATTCCATGGCGTGCACGAAGGCGTCCATGCCCGTGGTCGCGGTGATGCGCGGGGGCATGGAGACGGTCAGCTCCGGGTCGAGCACGGCGGCCCTGGCGTAGAGGTGGTCGCTGACGACGGCCTTCTTCGAGTTGGTCCGCGGGTCTTCCAGCACGCTGATGGACGTGACTTCGCTGCCCGTCCCGGCCGTTGTCGGGATGAGGATCGTGGGCGTGCAGGGGCCCGGGACGAGGCCGACGCCGAAATACTTCTCGATGGGCCCGTCATGCCTGGCCAGGACAGCCGCCGCCTTGGCGCAGTCCAGGGCGCTGCCGCCCCCGAGGCCGATGATGACTTCCGCTCCGCACTCGCGGGCGGCCGCGGCGCATTCGTGTGCGTCGTTGGGCGTGGGCTCGGAGGAGCCTCGCGCAAAGAGCGTCCAGGCGACGCCGTGGGCTTCCAGGGATGCGACGACGGGGGCGTGCGTTCCGCGACGAACGATGCCCTCGCTCGTCACGATGAGGACGCGCGAGGCGCCGATGGCGCGGACCTCGTTGCCGACGTCACGTGACGCCCCGTTGCCGTGGATGATTCTGCCGATGGTCTGGAATGCGTGGATCATGACGTCGTGTTCCCGTGTTGCGAAGTGATGGGGCGAATCGTATTCATTAATATTCCGGGGCCGCCTGCCGGCCGTAACCATGCGCGGTCACGCGCACGTGGAGATGCCATGCTCAATATCGGTTGTCACCTGTCCTCCTCCAAGGGCTTCCTTGCCATGGGCAGGACCGCCCTTGCGATCGGGGCGAGCACGTTCCAGTTTTTCACCCGCAACCCGCGCGGCGGGGCGGCCAAGGGCGTGGACCTGCAGGACGTGGCGGCCTTCCTGGCCCTGGCCGGGGAGAACGGGCTCGGCCCGTTCCTGGCCCACGCCGCCTATACCCTGAACCCCTGTTCCGCCGACGCCAAGACCAGGGCGTTCGCCCTGGAGTCCATGCGCGACGACCTGGCCCGCATGGAGCTGCTGCCGGGCAACATGTACAATTTTCATCCGGGGAGCCACGTGGGGCAGGGGATGGAGGCGGGCATCGGCCTCATTGCGGCCCAGCTCGACGCTGTCATGCGGCCGGACATGAAGACGACCGTGCTGCTCGAAACCATGGCCGGCAAGGGCAGCGAAGTGGGGAGCGCCTTCGGGGAACTGCGGGAGATCATCGACCGGGTGGCGCTGTCGGACAGGATCGGGGTCTGCCTCGACACCTGCCATGTCCACGACGCCGGCTACGACATCGTGCACGACCTGGACGGCGTGCTGCGGGAGTTCGACGACATCGTCGGTCTCGACCGGCTGCGGGCCGTGCACCTGAACGACAGCCTCAATCCCCGGGGCGCCCGCAAGGACCGCCACGCCTGCATCGGCGAGGGATACATCGGGCTGGAGGCCTTCGGGCGCATCATCAACCATCCACGGCTGCGCGGGCTGCCGTTCTATCTGGAAACGCCCAACGAACTGCCGGGGTATGCACGCGAGATCGCGCTGTTGCGGGGTTTGTGGTCGGAGTGAGGGGCGTGTCGGCAGGAGGCGGAGGCGGGGAACACATGGGTGGCCGGGCGTTGCATTTTGCGTGAACTCATGGAAATAATGACGAATGGCGCCCATTGCATGAGCATGTCCCCGCCCCTTCAGCGGCTCGGGCATCCGGAATCCGGCGTGGCGCAACCCGCGGAGTGCAGAGCATGAACACCGATATCCCTGTTCTTATCGTTGACGACTATTCCACCATGCGCAGGACCATCGGCGACGTCATGCGCAGGTTCGGATTCACCAATCTCGCCTATGCCGAGGACGGGCAGATGGCCTGGGAGATGATGCAGGAGAACAGCTACGAACTCCTGCTCCTCGACTGGAGCATGCCCCGGATGACGGGGCTCGAACTGCTCAAGCTCATCCGCTGCCCCGGCGGCAGGTTCACCGACGTCGCCGTGCTGGCCATCACCGGCGAGGCGGAGCAGGAGAGCGTCGTCGAGGCGGTCAAGAGCGGCGTGGACAACTACATCGTCAAGCCCTTCACCCCCGAGATCCTCGAACGCAAGCTGCGCGAGGTCTTCGCCCGCCGCAAGGCGCGTTCCTGAAGCCCTCCGTCACGCCGGCAGGAAAACGCTGACCTCGACCGTGCCGGCCCCGCACTTCATCTCGATATCCCCGCCGTGGGCCCGGGCTATGAGCCGGGCGGAATAAGTGCCAAGGCCCGTCCCGCGGGCCTTGCCGGCGGTGGCGTACTTCTCGAAGAACCTTCCCTGCAGTTCCGGCGCGACGTCGCCCTTGTTGACGATGTCGATGCGCACCCCGCCCTCGGACAGCGTCCCGATGGACACCAGAACCTCCTCCCGCCGGGGGGATGCGTCCAGGGCGTTGCCCACGAGGTTGGCGAGCATGGAGTGGCAGAGCAGTTCCTCGCCCATCCAGGGAAAGGGCTGGCCGTCGTCCCGGCCATCGACCAGGAGCCGCAGTCCTATGCCCCGCATCTCGGCCGTTTCCGCGAAGCCTGCCAGGACCTTGCGCGCCACGGCGGCCAGATCCGTCCTCTCGGGGCGCAATTCGTAGACGCCCCGTTCCATCCTGAAGAGGGTGGTGGACAGGTTGGTCATGGCCAGAAGCGTATAGCCCGCGTCTTCGATGCGCCGGAGCATGTCCCGCTGGGGCGGGGTCAGGTTGCCGTCCATGAGCATGAGCTGCGGCAGGCTCAGAACCGTTGTCAGGGGCGACCTGAGGTCGTGGCGCATGATGCGCTCCACGTCCTCCCGAAGGCGGGCGGCCTCGCGCAGAGCGATGTGGTTGGCGACCCGCGCCCGGACCACGGCGGGGTTGAAGGGCTTGGTGATGAAGTCGATGGCGCCGAGTTCAAGGCCTTTGGTCTCGGCGGCCACGTCGTCGAGGGCGGTGATGAAGATGACCGGGATGTCGGCGGTGCGCTCGTCGGCCTTGAGCCTGCGGCAGACCTCGAAGCCATCCAAGCCGGGCATGACGATGTCGAGGAGAATGAGGTCGGGAGGGGAAGCGCCGGCGATTTCCATGGCCTTTTCGCCGCTTGTGGCCGTGTCCACTTCGTAGGCCGAACCGAGGAAGCCCTCCAGCAATTCGATGTTGAAAGGCGTGTCGTCGATGATCAGGATTCGTGCGCGGCCTTGTTCGCTCATCTGCGGCTCCTTGTTTCCTCTGACGGGGCATGCGGGAATCGCGGGCGGTCGAACCCCCGCGGCTTCTTCACATGTCCCGATTCGCGGAGACGCGCAAGCATCGGCGGGAGGATCGTCCACAGATTGAGACGGGTGGCGCCGGAAAACAAGAAAGCCGCCCTTTCGGACGGCTTTCCAGCGGCATTCAAGAATCATTTGAAGCGTTTATAAGTGGTGGAGCTGATCAGGATCGAACTGACGACCTCTTGAATGCCATTCAAGCGCTCTCCCAGCTGAGCTACAGCCCCACAACGCGAAGCCGCCTTTTGATATAAACGTCGTGACCTGTCAACAGGAAAAATCGTCTTACGCGGAAGTATGGCGAATCATCGAGGTCCCTGATAAGGGGGCTTGTCTGACGCGTTCTTCCCGGCAAGCCTGCCAGGGGGCATGTGGCCGGAAATCCTTGCAGGGCGGCCCCTGGCGCTCGTTCATCGGGTGCGGCGCGAGAAAACAGCGGAGGAAACAATGCGATCAATTCTGAGCATAGGTGTTCTTTTCATGGCCGGCATCCTGGGCGCATGCCCCTCGTTGGCCGCCGAGCCGAGGTCCGGTGCGTGGGAGATCGACGGCGAGCATTCGACCGTGGGCTTCCGCATCCGGCATATCGTAGGCCATGTGCCCGGGGTCTTCGCCAGGTTTTCGGGCGAGGTGGAATACGATCCGGCAGCGCCGGAAAAGGCCCAGTTCTACATCCTGGTGGACAGCGCCAGCGTGCACACCGGCGTTCCGGCCCGCGACGAGCATCTGCGCAGCCCCGATTTTCTGGACGTGGCGAAGTCGCCGCGCATCATCTTCGCTTCCAAGAGCGTCGCCCGGGGCGAGGGGAATGTCCTGCTCGTGACCGGCGATCTGACCATCAAGGACGTGACGGCGGAAATACGCGTGCCCGTGAAGGTGCTCGGCATCGCCGAACATCCTTTCAAGGATGAGTTGCCGGACACCAGGGTGCTTGGGCTGCACGCCCAGTTTTCCATCAATCGGCTGGATTTCCATGTCGGGGAATCGAAATGGACGCAGATGGGCGTCATGGGCGAGACCATCGACCTGACTATCGACATGGAATTGCTGCAACGGTAGGACTGTCCAGCCGGGCGGTTCCGTCCGGCCGCTTTTTCCGCACTCCGAGGGAGCATGGACAGTCTTGAGATACATCTCGACCGGGTCGACGTGGATCTGGGCACGGCCCGCATCCTGAATGAACTGACCCTGCATATCGCCGGACGGGAGCACTTCGCCGTGGTCGGCGACAACGGGGCCGGCAAGACCACGCTCCTGCGCCTGCTGACGGGCGAACTCTGGCCGTCGCAGCGCAGCGGCGGCCGGCGCATCTACCGGCTTTTCGGCGAGGATTCGGACTCGCCCATCGCCGTCCGCCCGCATGTCCGCCTGGTCACCCCGGACATGGCCGACTGGTACCAGCGCCACGACCTGCGCGTGCCCATTTGGGAAGTCGTCTGCGCCGGGATGCGCAACACCCCCTTTCTCTACGACGAGGCCACGGAGGCCGAGCAGGATCGGGCCAGGACCCTGGGCTTCGAGATGGGCCTGGGGCCCGTCCTCGACAGGCCCATGCGGGCCGTGTCCACCGGACAGGCCAAGCGCGCCCTGCTGGCGCGGGCCCTCATCGCCGAACCGCTGCTCCTGGCCGTGGACGAGCTTACCCAGGGCCTGGACCGCCAGGGCCAACTGCGCCTGCTGGACGCCCTGAACCGCATCGCGGACACGGGGCGTACGCGCCTGCTGGTCAGCGGACACGGCCTGTTGCCGGTGCCCGAGGCCGTGCGCGGGCGGATCTACATCGAGCACGGCCGCCTGGTGGACAGGCCCTCGCGGGTGCGGCCGGGCGCCCTGGACCTGCCCGAGCGGCAGGCCGGCGAGACGCGGCCGGAAAACGTCGTCGAACTGCGCGGCTGTTCCGTGGTCATGGACGGCCGCGCCGCGGTCGACAACCTGACCTGGACCGTGCGTTCCGGCCAGTGCTGGGGCGTGCTCGGCCACAACGGCAGCGGCAAGTCCACGCTGCTGCAGCTCGTCACGGGCTACCGCCGGGCCTGGCCCGGGGGCGAGGCCTCGTGGTTCGGCCGGACCGGCCTCATCCGCATGTCCGAGATACGCGGCCGCATCGGCATCCTCGCGCCGTGGCTGGGCGAACGGATGGAGCCCGGGGCCACCTGCCGGGACGTGCTCCTCTCGGGGCTCTGCGACGGCCTGGGCGTGCACCGCGGTCTCGGTCCGGCCCAGATCGCCATGGCCGAGGATTTGGCCGGCGCCTGGGGCATGGAAGACTGGCTGGACCGCCCCCTGTCGTCCCTGTCCTTCGGGCAGGCCCGGCAGGTCATGCTGGCCCGGGCAGTGGTCCACGCGCCCGAACTGCTGGTCCTCGACGAACCCTTTTCGGGCCTCGACGCCTCCTGGCAGGCCCGCATGGTCGAACTGCTGTCCGACTGGGCCTCCCGGGGCAGGACTCTCATCCTGGCCACCCATTCCCCGGAATTCATGGACGATCTCCTGTCCCACGGCCTCATTCTCGACCAGGGCCGCTGCGCCGAGGCCATGGAATGGCCGAAGCTCCGCGCGACCGACGCCTTTGCCGCGCTTTTCGGGCAGAGCGGGGAGGGCCGAGGCCGGGCATGAACATCGCCTGCGTCCATCCGGAGCTTGAGCGGGCATTGTCCGCAGGCGATCCGCCTTGGGCGCGCCTCTTCTTTCCGCGCCACGCCGCACCCGCGGCCTCGGACCCGGGGCGCCCGCCGCTTTCCATTTGCCTTGCCCGGGCCAGGAAGCTACAACGCATCGTGCGGTCCTTCCGGCCCGGATTCGTGTTCGGCCCCGGCGCGCGCCCATCCCCGTCGGCCCGGGTCGACTGCCGGGAGTATCGCGTCCGGCAGGGCTTGAGATGCCGGCGGCCCGGGACGAGTCCGGACTGATTCGCGCCCTGCCGGCGGGCGATTTTTCGGCAACGAACCCACCTTCGTGACAAGGCGGATATGCTCGAGACACTGCGCATTCGCAACCTGGCCCTCATCGACGACGTGGAACTGGAGTTCTGCCCCGGCCTGAACGTGCTCACGGGCGAATCCGGTGCGGGCAAGTCATTCATCCTGCGCGCCCTGGACTTCATCCTCGGCGAGCGCATCTCGGCCGACCTGGTCCGGCCCGGCCGGGAAAAGGCCCTGGTGGAGGCCGTGTTCCGCCTGGACGGCGAGGAGTTCTTCCTGCGCCGCGAACTGGCCCGCACGGGCCGCAGCCGCCTGTTCATCAATGACGATCTGGGTTCCCAGGACCGCCTGGCCGAGCTCCGTCCGCGCCTTCTCATGCACACCAGCCAGCATGGCCAGCAGCGGCTGCTGTCGTCCGAGCACCACGTGGAGGTTCTCGACGCGTTCCTGGCAGACCCGCAGGTCCTGGCCGCGCAGCGGGCCGCCCGCGAGGCCCTGCAGGCCGTTCTGGCCCGCAGGGCCGAGGTGGAGCGGCGCATGGCCGGGCTCATGGAGCGGCGCGAGTTTCTGGAATTTCAGCTGGCCGAGATCCGCAAGGTGGACCCGCAGCCCGGCGAAGAGGAAGAACTGCTGCAGCGCCGCGAGGACGCACGGCGCGCCGAGCGGACCCGCGCCCTGGCCGGCGAGGCCCAGGGGATTCTCCTGGGCGAGAACGGGTTGCAGGACATGCTTTCGTCCCTGGAACGGGCCCTGGCCGGCCTGGGGGAGGACGACGAGGGGCTGCGCGAGCACGCGCGGGAGGTGGGCCGCTTCCGCGACGGTCTGGCCGACATGCTGCGCGATCTGCGCGCTTCGGGTTCGCCGCGCGGCGAGGATTACGACGCCGAGCAGGTCGAGAAGCGCCTGTGGGAGCTGCAGCAGCTGCAGCGCAAACTGAAGCGTTCCCTCGATTCCATCGTGGCCCTGGGGGCCGAGATCGAGGAAAACCTGTCCTTTCTGGACGAGAGCGGCCTCGAACTGAAGCGCCTGGACAAGGAAGAGGCCCGGACCGCATCGTCCCTGCGCGAAGCCACGACAGCGCTCAACGCCGCCCGCGAAGCCGCGGCCGGGGACCTGACCAGGGATCTCGAAAGCGAGCTGAAGAACCTGGGTTTTTCCGAGCATCTGCGCGTCCTGGTGGAGTTCCGCGCCCAGACGGTCCACCCCGGCATCGACGAGCTGCGGCCCCGCTTCCTGTGGGTGCCCAACCCCGGCCTCGACGCCCAGCCCCTGGACCGCATCGCTTCTGGCGGCGAGCTCTCGCGCTTCCTGCTGGCCGTGGTCAGTCTGCGTTCCAGGGAGCAGCTGCCGGCCCTGCTCTTCGACGAGGTCGATTCGGGCATCGGCGGCCGGACGCTTATCAAGGTCGCCGAGCGCATCCGCCTCCTGGCCACGCGCCAGCAGGTCATCCTCATCACCCACTGGCCCCAGCTGGCCCGGCTGGCCGACGAACATTTCGCTATTCGCAAGGAAGTGCACGACGGCGTGACCTACACCCTCTGCACGAGCCTCACCCCGGACGAGCGCCAGGCGGAACTCGCCCGCATGGCCGGGGAAACCACGAAAACCGACAACACATAGGACGTACGTCCGGGAACACCATATGATCGACAGCCAGACACCGTGCCGGGATTTGGAGGTCCTCTCCTGCCGGCCCGGCAGCGACCCGAGCCTGGTCAACCTCATCCTCTCCGCGCCGGGCTGGGCGTGCCGGCCGGGCCAGTTCGTCATGCTCCGCCCCGCGCAGTGGGGCGCGGAACTCATCTGGCCGCGGCCGTTCTCGGTCTGCGACGTGTCCGAAGACGGCCTGCGCATCCTGTTTCAGACCGTGGGCCGCGGCACGCGCAGGCTGGCCGAGCTCGTGCCTGGCCAAAAGGTCACGGTCTGGGGGCCGCTGGGGAGATGGTTCCGCATCGACGAGTCGCGGCCCAACCTGATCCTGGCCGGAGGCGTGGGCATCGCCCCCTTCGTCATGCTCGCCCGCCGGGAGCGCAGGGACAACCTGTCCATGCTCTTCGGCCACCGCCTGGACCTGCAGCATTACCCGTACGACGAGATCGCTGCGAGCATCCCGAGCGAGGCCATGCAGCAGAAGACACCGGCCGACATCGCGGCCTTCGAGACCGTGCTGTCCGACCGCATCAGGGCGCTGGCCGGCAAGGGGCAGGTTCTGGCCTGCGGGCCGGAGCCCATGCTCAAGGTCGTGCGCAAGTACTGCCTGGAACACGGCACCGACGGCCAGATCTCCCTGGAGAACCGCATGGCCTGCGGGGTGGGGGCGTGCCTGGGCTGCGTGGCCAAGACGAGCCAGGGCGACTACGTACAAAGCTGCGTGCATGGACCGGTTTTCGACGTGCGCGACATCGAGTTGGGGGCATAGCATGGACCAGACCGTCAAACTCGGGTCCCTGACCCTCGCAAACCCAATCATCACCGCTTCGGGCACTTTCGGCTACGGCCTGGAGTTCATGCGCTACGGCGACCTTTCGAAGCTCGGGGGGCTGTGCCTCAAGGGCATCTCCCTGGCCCCGCGGACCGGCAACCCCATGCCGCGCATCGCCGAGACGCCGTGCGGCATGCTGAACGCCATCGGCCTGCAGAACGTGGGCGTGGAGAAGTTCCTGACCGAGAAGCTGCCCTACATCCCGGCCGACGCGACCCTCATCGCCAACCTCTACGCCCAGACCCCCGAGGATTTCGGCGAACTGGCGGCCATCTTTGCGCATGAGGACAAGATCGCGGCCCTGGAGGTCAACATCTCCTGCCCCAACGTGCGCGAAGGCGGGGTGCAGTTCGGCCAGGACCCGCATATGGCCGCCGGGGTCGTTTCGGCCGTGAAGAAGCGCGCGGGCGCCAAACCAGTCATCGTGAAACTGAGCCCCAACGTGACCGACGTGCGCGTCATCGCCCGGGCGGCCGTGGACGCGGGCGCGGACATGCTGTCGCTGATCAACACCCTCTCGGGCATGGCCGTGGACATCCGCACGCGCAAAAGCCGCCTGGCCAACGTGGTCGGCGGCCTGTCGGGCCCGGCCATCAAGCCCGTGGCCCTGCGCATGGTGCATCAGGTCGTGCAGGCCGTGAACGTGCCGGTCATCGGCATGGGCGGCATCGTCAGCGCCGAGGACGTGCTGGAGTTCATCCTTGTCGGCGCCCACGCGGTGCAGGTCGGGACCTACAACTTCATGCGTCCGGACAACGCCTTCCGTCTGGTGGACGAGGTGCAGACCCTGGCCGAGTCCCTGGGGATCGGGTCCTGGGACGAGTACCGCGGGACGCTCAAGGTTTAGGGGATGTTGCGGAAACCCATGGCGTCAGGAAATGTTCCATCGCAGCACACGGAGGTAGGATGATCAAGAGATTCTGCGACATCTGCGGGAAGGAGATCATGGGTCTCAAGGACGGGATCTACGAGGAGCGCTACACCCTGGTCATCGAGGACCCGTCCAATCTGACGCGGCTCGGCGGGCAGTTGGGCAAGATGAACCCGGTCATCGAGATGAAGCTGCAGAACTGCAACAACACCGACATCTGCCGCGAATGCCTGGAGAAGATCCTGGTCAAGGAGTTTCACCGCCGGGCCCAGAACACGTAGCCGCGATTCAGCCTCTCTTCAGCACCGCGCCGTAGAAGAATTCCCCCAGCCCTTCGGCCGTGTCGCTCTGGGCCTGCCGCAGCAGGCGCAGGCCCGGGTGGGCGCGGACAAACCCTTCGATTCGCCCCTCGTTTTCCTCGGGATTGAGGGTGCAGGTCACGTAGGCCAGGCACCCGCCCGGCGGCAGCAGTTCCGCCGCCGCCCGGAGCATGTCGCCCTGCAGGCCGGCCAGCCCGGCGCAGTCCGCCGGGGTGCGCTTCCACTTGATGTCGGGGCGCCGCGAGATAACGCCCAGGCCCGAGCAGGGCGCGTCGAGAAACACGGTGCGCGGGCCTTGCCGCAAGGGGTGCGGACCCTGCGCAGATGCCCTGAACGCGGGCACGGACATCCCCAGCCGTCTTGATTCCCCTTTGAGCTGGCGCAGTCGGAAGACGTTGACGTCCGAGGCCCAGACCGTCTTGCCCAGTTCCGCCATGAGAAAGGTCTTGCCGCCCCGTCCGCAGCAGGCGTCCAGCACGGGGCTCGGCCAATGCTCCGCTCCCAGGGCGTCCATGATCTTCTGGGCGGCCAGGCTCTGCCTGGTAGCGGCGCCTGCGGCCACGGCCTCGTCCAGGAAGTCGGGCCATTTGTTCAGGGCGAAGCCCCACTCCGTCCGCGCCTCTGCCAAGGGCGCGAGGTCCTGCCGCAGCCTTTCGCCTTGCGGGTGCAGCCTGTTGACCCGCACCCCCAAGGGCGGGGCCTGCAGGGACGCTTCGAGATACGCCCGGGCCTTGTCCTTGCCGTAGGCCTTGAGCCACAGCTCGGCCAGCCAGAGCGGGCAGGAGCACCAAGCCGACAGGAATTTGGCCTGCCCGGCCGTCTTGCCCTCGTAATAGTCCGGCAGATGCACGGCGCGGCCCAGGCGGACCAGGTTGCGCAGCACGCCGTTGGCCACCTTGCTCAAAGGTTCCCCCAGTCGCTCGCGCACGAGGCTCACGGCCCAGTCCAGGGTGGCGTATTCGGGGATGCGGCTCAGATACAAGAGCTCGTAGGCGGCCACGCCGAGGATGCGCTTCAGGACGGGCGAGGTCTGGTGCGGGTTCTTCAGAAGTTGGGAAAGAATGAAATCGATGCGGCCGCGCAGCCGCAGGTAGCCGTAGGCCAGCTCCGTGGCCAGCCCCTTGTCGGGTCCCGGCGCCACGTCGGCCAGCACGTCGTCCACGGCGGCCTGCAGGTCCTGGTGGTGGTCCATGGTGCGGCGCAGGATGTCCATGGCCAGTCGTCGGGCCTGGGGCGTGCTCATGCCGAGAACTCCTTGATGGCCCATTCGACCTGTTCCAGGGCCACGTCCGTGTCGAGGCACGGGCCGAAAGGCCGGGAGTTCAGGATGCCGTAGACCGGCACGGGGTGGGTGTCCTGGATGCCGCTGGCCAGGTCGCGTTCGCAGGCCACGGCGATGATGATCTTGGGGCGGTGCTGGACCACGATGCGCCGTGCGATGGTCCCGCCCGTGGCCACGGCCAGCTTGACGCCGTATTTGTCCCGCAAATCCAAAAGGCCGGCCAGGGCGCACTCGCCGCAGCGTTTGCAGTTGTCGATGTCGTAGGTCAGCCGGAACTTGCAGCGGCTGTTCTGGATGCAGTGCGGCATGAGCAGCAGGATTCTGTCGGCGGGGTAGCGGTGGCCTTCGCCCCGGACCAGTTCGTTGTTGACCTTGATGAACGAGGCCCGCACCGTCTGCTTGGGGATGCCCACCAGCCGGCCCAGCAGGGTCATGAGGGGCAGGAAGAGCTTGACCGTGACGCCGCGCAGCCGCTTGGCGAAAAGCACCGGCCGGCCCAGGAGGATGTTCAGCACCAGGGCCAGGGCGGCCCAGCCGATGGCCAGGATGAGGGCTGCGGTCACGAAGCCCAGGATCCACGGGGCCAGGGGGTGAATGCTGGTCAGCCCGACGAAGGGGATGACCCACAGCAGGGCGATGAAAACGCAGAGAAAGACGGACGAGCCGGTGATGAGCCCGATGAAGACGCGCTTGCGGGTCTGGAAGGAGTCGCGGATCTCCCGTTCCAGGGGGCTTCTGAGGGGTTTTCCGCTCCTTGGTTTGGGCATGGCTCCTAGTCGCCCGGGCAGGCCAGGTCGGGTTTGAGCAGGTGTTCGCCGGAGCAGCGGCTCAGGTATCCGCAGTAGAATTCGCGTCCGCCCAGAGGCTTGCTTCCGGCCGGCTTGATGGTCGGCACCGCGTAGAGCCGGTCCGCGCAGGCGATGAGCACGTTGTCGCCGGCCACGCCGTGAACCTCGCCGGGGCGGACCCCATCGGGCAGAGGCTCGCCGATGACGCCGGGGTACACGGTCAGGCGCAGGGTCCTGTCGGGCATGCCGTTCCAATCGAACCAGGATCCGGGCCAGGGGAAGAGGCCGCGGATGCGGTTGTGCACGGTCAGGGCCGGCTGGTTCCAGTCGATGCGCCCCTCCTCCTTGGAGAGCTTGGAGGCGTACGTGGCCCGGGCGTGATCCTGGGGGATGCGCACCAGACGGCCCTGGTGCATCTTCTCCAGGGCCTCCACCAGGAGCCGGCCGCCCATGTCGGCCAGTTCGTCGTGCAGGCTCTGGGCCGTGTCGTCGATGCCGATTGCCCGGCTGCGCTGGAGCAGGATGTCGCCCGTGTCCAGGCCGGCCTCCATCTGCATGATGGTGATGCCGGTGACGTGGCGGCCGTCGATGATGGCCCTGTGGATGGGGGCCGCTCCGCGGTATTCGGGCAGGAGCGACGCGTGGACGTTGATGGCCCCCAGACGCGGGATGTCGAGCACGGACTGGGGCAGGATGAGGCCGTAGGCGGCCACGAGGAGGAGGTCCGGCGCCAGGGCCGCAAGCTGGTCCACGTCGGCCTGGCTCTTGAAGTTCAGGGGCTGGAAGACGGGCAGGCGGTGCTCCATGGCCTGGAGCTTGACGGGCGGGGGCGTGCAGACCTGGCCTCGGCCGCAGGGGCGGTCGGGCTGGGAGTACACGCCGACGACATCGCACCCGCCCCAGTCGAGAAGGTGCCTCAGGGACGCCGCCGCGAAGTCCGGCGTGCCCATGAAGACGACTCTCAGTCTTTCTCTTTCTTCTCTTTCAGCCATTTTTTGAGCTTTCTCTCGTACAGGGTGCGTTTGAGTTTGCTGATCTTGTCGATGAACAGGACCCCGTTCAGATGGTCCACCTCATGCTGCAGGCAGATGGCCATGAGGTCGTCGGCGTCCATCTCCACGGGGTTGCCGTCCAGGTCCGTGGCCGAGAGGTGCAGCCGTTCGGCGCGGGTCACGGTGGTGCGGTAGCCGACCACGGACAGGCAGCCCTCCTCGGAGTCCACCTCTCCCTCGAGGTTAGACAGGACCGGGTTGACGAAGACGTGCGGGTCCTCCCGCTTGTCCGGGCCGCTCAGGTCCACGGTGATGAGGCGGATGCTCTCGCCCACCTGTGGAGCGGCCAGCCCGATGCCCTTGTCCGCGTACATGGTCTCGATCATGTCGGCGGCCAGGGTGCGGATTTCGTCGGTGATCTCCGTCACCGGCGCAGCCTTTGCGGCCAGCACCGGATCAGGATATGTACGTACTTTTCTCAGCATATGTCTACTCTTTGGGCTTTTCCCGCAGGCGCAGGCCCAAGTCGCGCAGTTGCACGTTCTCCACCGCCGACGGGGCCTCGGTCATGAGGCAGGTGGCCTTCTGGGTCTTGGGGAAGGCGATGACGTCGCGGATGGACTTGGCTCCGGTCAGGAGCATGATCAATCGGTCCAGGCCGAAGGCGATGCCGCCGTGGGGCGGGGCACCGAAGACCAGGGCGTCCAGCAGGAACCCGAACTTGGCCCGCGCCTCCTCCTCGCCGATCCCCAGGGCGCTGAACATGTGCTGCTGGGTCTCGGGGTTGTGGATGCGGATGGAGCCGCCGCCGACCTCGGTGCCGTTCAGCACCAGGTCATAGGCCCGGGCCACGGCCGCGGCCGGGTCGGAGGCCAGGGCGTCCATGTCCTTGGGCGCGGTGAAGGGGTGGTGCATGGCCACCCAGCGCTTGGCCTCGGGGTCCCACTCCAGGAGCGGGAAGTCCGTGACCCACAGGGGCGCGAACTCGCCTTCGGGGATGAGGCCGAAGCGTTCGCCGAGCCTCAGGCGCAGGTTGCCCAGCGCGCTGTTGACCATCTCGGGCGCGCCGGCCTGGAAGAAGACGATGTCGCCAACCTTGAGGTTCAGGGCCTCGGTCAGACCGGCGCGTTCGGCGTCGCTCAGGAACTTGGCGATGGGGGACTGCCAGCCGTCCTCCTTGATCTTGATCCAGGCCAGGCCCTGGGCGCCGTATATTTTGACGAATTCGGTGTAGTCGTCGATCTCCTTGCGCGACAGTTCCGCGCCGCCGGGCACGGGCAGGGCCTTGACCAGGGCGGCCGCGGCGAAGAGCTTGAAGTCGGAGCCGCGAACGATGTCGGTCACGTCGGAAAGCTTGAGGTCGAAGCGGACGTCGGGCTTGTCCACGCCGTACTCGGCCATGGCCCGGGCGTAGGTCATGCGCGGCAGGGGCAGGGCGATCTCGCGGCCCAGGGCCTCGCGCATGACGCGGGCCATCATGCCCTCGGCCATCTCCATGACCTGCTCCTCGTCGACAAACGACATCTCGATGTCGATCTGGGTGAACTCGGGCTGGCGGTCGGCGCGCAGGTCCTCGTCGCGGAAGCACTTGACGATCTGGTAGTAGCGGTCCAGGCCGCCGCACATGAGCAGCTGCTTGAAGAGCTGGGGCGACTGCGGCAGGGCGTAGAACTGGCCCTGGTTGACGCGGCTGGGTACCAGGAAGTCGCGGGCGCCCTCGGGCGTGGACTTGGTCAGTACGGGCGTCTCGATCTCCAGGAAGCCCAGTTCGTCCAGGTAGCGGCGCACGCTCTGGGACACGCGGCTGCGGAGGATCAGGTTGTCGGCCATGGCCTTGCGGCGCAGGTCCAGGAAGCGGTACTTGAGGCGCAGGTTCTCGGACACGTCCACCCGGTCCTCGATGGGGAAGGGCGGGGTCTTGGCCGTGTTCAGGAGCTTGAACTCCGTGACGTAGACCTCGATGGCGCCCGTGGCCAGCTTGGTGTTGACCATGTCCGCCGGCCGGGCGCGGACCACGCCCTTGATGGCCAGCACGAACTCCGTGCGCAGCACGTGGGCCCGCTCGTGGGCCTCGGGGGCGACCTCGGGCGAGAACACGACCTGGGTCAGGCCGTGGCGGTCGCGCAGGTCGATGAAGATGAGGCCGCCGTGGTCGCGGCGGTACTGCACCCAGCCCATGAGGCAGACTTCCCGGCCGAGGGCTTCCGTTCCCAGGGCCGCGCAGTTGTGGGATCTGCGCCAGCCGTTCAGGCTGTCCATGCCGCGTTCCGTGTTCCGTTCATCCATTATATGTTCCTCGCTTGGGTACCATAAGCTGCAAATTCGGGGTGTAAAGGGCTAGGGCTTGCGCAGCCCCAGGGCCTGCTCCAGGTCGTCCTGTCCGATGGTCTTCTGCACGCCCGTGGCCATGTCCTTGACCACGATCTGTCCCTTGTCCATCTCGTCCTGGCCCAGGATCAGGCAGGTCTTGACGCCAAGCTTGTTGGCCTGGCGCATCTGGGCCTTGATGCTCCTGGCCTCGAAGGACACCTCGCCGGCGAAGCCCCGCTCGCGCAGGCGCTGGGCCAGGAGCAGGGCGGTGTTCAGGGCGCGGGAATCCAGCACGGCCAGGTAGAAGTCCGGGGCCGGGGTCTGGGCCTCTCCGTAGAGCAGGGCCAGGCGCTCCATGCCGCAGGCGAAGCCGATGCCCGGCAGGTCCGGGCCGCCGAGCTGCTTGATGAGGCCGTCGTAGCGGCCGCCGCCGGCCACGGCGCTCTGGGAGCCGATCTCGCCGGAGACGACCTCGAAGGTCGTGCGCTGGTAGTAGTCGAGGCCGCGCACCAGCCGGTCGTTCAGGCGGTAGGGGAGCTTCGCGCTGTCCAGGATCTCGCGGACCTGGGCGAAATGCTCGGCGCAGCCCGGACAGAGGGAGTCGGCGATGCTCGGCGCGCCGGCGACCAGCTCCTTGCAGGCCGGGACCTTGCAGTCCAGCACGCGCAGGGGGTTGGTTTCGGAGCGGCGGCGGCAGTCCTCGCACAGGGCCGACTGGTCGACGCCGGCCAGGAAGTCGCGCAGGCGCTGGTGGAAGACCGGGCGGCACTCGGGGCATCCCAGGGAGTTGAGTTCCAGGGCCAGGTTCTTCAGGCCCAGCTTGGTCAGGAAGGTCCAGAGCATGAGGACGACCTCGGCGTCGGCCTGGGGCGCGTCGGTGCCGAGCACCTCGACGTCGAGCTGGTGGAACTGGCGCAGCCGGCCCTTCTGGGGGCGCTCGTAGCGGAACATGGGGCCGCAGGCGAAGAGCTTGGTGGACCCTTCGGACGCGTACATGCCGGACTCGATGAAGGCGCGCAGCACCCCGGCCGTGGCCTCGGGGCGCATGGTCAGGGAGCGGCCCTTGCGGTCGGCGAAGGTGTACATCTCCTTCTGCACCACGTCGGTCTCCTCGCCGATGGAGCGGGCGAAGAGCTCGGTCTTCTCCAGGATGGGCACGCGCACTTCCTGGCAGCCGTAGGTGGCGAAGACCTCGCGGGCCAGGTTCTCCATGTGCGTGTGGACGGCGCTCTCCGGGCTGAAGAGGTCAGAAAAGCCTTTAATTTTCTGAATTTTAGACATAGAAATATATGTGTCCTTGGCGAATTTGGGATGGAGGAACGCGCCGCTTTCCCGGAAACGGCCGGCAATGTTCAAGGCGGGCGCGACGCTGCGAAACAGCACTGGTTAGTTTATGAACGATCGATTGTCAAAGACGGAGGAGCGATGTTCAAGGCCGTATCTGTGGTGGGGTTCAAGAAAACGGGCAAAACAAGTCTTGTCCTCGAACTCGCCCGGGAGTTGACCGCGCGGGGGCGCAAGGTCGCCGCCGTGAAGTTCACGCATCACGGATTGGATCTGGACGGGACCGATACGGCCAGATTCGCGCAGGAATGCGTCAGCGTGGCGGGCATCGGGCCGAAAACAACGACGCTGCTCTGGAACAGCGCCCGGCAGCTGCAAGACATCTTTCCGCTGCTGGGAGCCGATATCGTGCTGGTCGAGGGCGGGAAGTCCCTGACCTGGCTGCCCCGGTTCGTGACCCTGGGCGCGGACGAGGACGAGTCCGGCCTGGGACAGGGCCTGGCCCTGGCCACCTGGGGCCCCGGCTCCCTGCCCGGCGTGCCGCGTGCCTCGTCCGTCGCCGAACTGGCCACCCTGGCCGAAAGCCGCGCCTTCACCCTGCCCGGCCTCGACTGCGGGGCTTGCGGCCGCGACTCCTGCCTCGAACTGGCCCGCGAGATCGTGGCCGGCACGGCCGAGCCCAGGGCCTGCGAGGCCATGAACGCCAAGCTCGTGGTGCGGGTAGGGGGGCAGCGCCTGGCCCTCAATCCCTTCGTGGACCGGCTCGTGACGAACACCATCCGCGGGCTGTTGACTGAGCTCAAGGGGAACGTGCCGGGACAGAGCGTGGAGATCATCCTGGAGTAGGCGCTTTTGCTCCGGCACGGGAAAGGATGCTGATGCTGGCCTCACGGCGCGCTTTCCCGCGTTTTGGCCTATTGACTCGGAACCCGCGGTCCGCAAAGATGTTCCGATATTCCCGGAGGACACACCAGGATTGCGGCCCTCCGGCGATGCAACCCGGAAAACGGCCGGCAGCCACGGGGCGGTGCCGGCATCAGGGACGATCATGCAAGTACGCATCAAATGTTTCGCCACGTTGAGTGACCACACCCCCGAAGGCGGGGTCCTTTCTCTGCCCGCCGGCGGCACCGTGGAGAACGCGCTGACGGCTCTCGGACTTGCCCCGGAGGATGTGAAGCTGGTCTTCGTGAACAGCAAGCATGCCGAAATGGACGCGCCCCTGGCCGACGGCGATCAGCTGGGCATCTTCCCGGCGGTGGGCGGGGGATGAGCCCCTCCTTTGCGCGGGAACTGGAGCGGGTGAGCGGGCGCGACGAGCAGCGCAGGGCTCGCACAGTCGGCCTGACGGAGCTGAGATCCCTGTGCATTCGGGAGGGGTTGTCCCTGCGCGAGGGCGCCCGGCGTTGCGTGGCGCACGGGGTCGAGCCCCTGCCCCTGCTCAAATGCCTGCACGGCGTGGAGCCGCAGGGGCAGGTGCGGCTTCTGGATGCATCGGTGCTGCTTGTGGGCGCCGGGGGGCTCGGGGGCTACGTGCTCGAACTCCTGGCGCGTTTCGGCGTGGGGCGCATCGACGTTGCCGACGGTGACGTGTTCGAGGAATCGAACCTCAACCGCCAGTTGCTCTCGTCGGTGGACGATCTGGGCCGCAACAAGGCGCGCGTGGGCGCGGAGCGGGCCGCGCGCATCGCGCCGCTGGTCGAGGTGCGCCCATTGGAATTTTTTCTGGATCGGACCAATCTGCCTCAGGTCCTGCAGGGTGTGGACGTGGTGGTGGACGCCCTGGGCGGCATCGCCCCGCGCATGGCCCTGCACGACGCGGCCCTGGAGCGCGGCATCCCGGTGGTGGCGGGGGCAGTGGCCGGCTGGACCGCGGTGGTGGGCAGCGAAACGGCCGAAAAGCGCGGCATTTCGCTCATGTGGGGCGACGCGGCGGCCGCCGACGCCGAGCACGCCCTGGGCAGCCTGGCCCCGGCCGTGTCCCTGGCGGCGGCGCTCATGGCCGCCGAGGCGTCGCGCTATCTGCTGCACGGCGAACTGGCCCTGGCCGGGCGCATGCTGCACGCGGATCTCACCTCCTTCTCTTTTGAAATGTATGATCTTGAATAAGTTACGGGACAATGCAATGAACACGATCGTTCTGGCCACGGGCAACGCGGGCAAGATCCGCGAGCTGTCGGCCATGCTGAAGGAACTGCAGCCGGACATGACGGTGCTGGGTCTCAAAGATTTTCCGGACATAGGGGATATCCCCGAGACGGGCGAGACCTTCGAGGACAATGCCCGCATCAAGGCCCTGGCCGTGGCCCGGGCCACGGGACTGGTGGCCGTGGCCGACGACTCGGGCCTGGCCGTGGACGCCCTGAACGGGGCCCCCGGCGTCTATTCGGCTCGTTACAGCGGCGAGGACGCCACGGATGAAAAAAACGTGGTCAAACTGCTCGAGGCCCTGAAGGACGTGCCGGACCCGTGGCGCGGCTGCCACTTCGCCTGCGTCATGCTGGCCGTCACGCCCGGCGGGCGGGAGCTGATCGGCCGCGGGGAGTGGCAGGGCCGGGTGACCCATGCCCCGGTCGGCGACAAGGGCTTCGGCTACGACCCGGTGTTTTTCGACGAGGAGCTGGGCCTGACGGCCGCGCAGATGGACGCGCCGGTCAAGAACGCCCGCAGTCACAGGGGCCTGGCCCTGCGCGACCTGCTCGTGGGCTGGCCGGAATTCTGGAAACGGGCGCAAGCCGAGATGGAGAAATAGCATGTGCGGAATCATCGGGTATACGGGGCATCGTCCGGCCATCCCGGCCATCGTCGAGGGGCTGCGCCGTCTTGAATACCGCGGGTACGACTCGGCCGGCGTGGCCTACGAGGAGCCGCAGGGCCTGCAGGTCATCCGCGCCGAAGGCAAGCTCGGCGCCCTGGACAGCAAGATCGCCGGGCTGGACACGGCCTCCTCGGTCTGCGGCATCGGCCACACCCGCTGGGCCACCCACGGCCTGCCCGTGGAGCGCAACGCCCATCCGCACATGGACGGCGACAGGCGCTTCGCTCTGGTCCACAACGGCATCATCGAGAACTACGCCGAGCTCAAGGCCGAACTCATGGCCGAAGGCCACGTCTTTCATTCCGAAACGGACACCGAGGTCCTGGTCCACGTCATCGCCAAGGGCGTGGAGCTGACCGGCGACGTGCGCCAGGGCATCTCCTGGGCGCTGTCGCAGGTTGACGGGGCCTACGCCTTCGCTCTCCTGTCCCGCGACCACCCAGGGAAGATCTGGGCCAGCCGCAAGGCCAGCCCTCTCCTGATGGGCATCGGCACGGGCGAGAATTTTCTGGCCTCGGACATCCCGGCCTTCCTGCCCTACACGCGCGAGGTGGTCTTCCTGGACAACGGCGAGCTGGTGGAGATCGACGCCGGTTCGTGGCAGGTCTTCGACGCCGTGACGCTCAAGCCCAAGACCAAGGAGGTCAAGCACATCTCCTGGGACGTGCAGGCCGCCCAGAAGGACGGATACAAGCACTTCATGCTCAAGGAGATCTTCGAGCAGCCCAAGGTCATCCGCGACTGCCTGGCCGGCCGCATCCAGAAGGGCCGGGTGGTCCTGCCGGAGCTCGACGCCCTGGAGGTCCCGGGCCGTCTGACCATCGTGGCCTGCGGCACGTCGTACCACGCGGGGCTTTGGGCCAAGTACCTCCTCGAATCCTGGGCGCGCATCCCCGTGCAGGTCGAGATCGCCTCGGAGTTCCGCTACCGCGACAGCGTCTTCCTGCCCGGCGACCTGGTCCTGACCATCAGCCAGTCGGGCGAGACGGCCGACACCCTGGCCGCCATCCGCATCGCCCGCGAAGCCGGCGTGCCGATCCTGGGCCTGTGCAACGTGGTCGGGTCGTCCATCGCCCGCGAGTCCGACCAGGTCGTCTACACCCAGGCCGGGCCCGAGATCAGCGTGGCCTCGACCAAGGCCATGTGCAGCCAGATGGTCCTGCTGCTGCTCATGACCCTGTCCTGGGGCGTGCGCAAGGGATCTCTCCCCGAGGGCGTCCTGGAGCGCTGCCTGGCCGACCTGCCGCAGCTGCCCGAGCGCCTCGGGGCCGAACTGCCGGCCATCCGCGAGAAGGCCAGGAGCCTGAGCCAGGAATATTCCGACGCGAGGAGCTTCTTCTTCCTCGGCCGCGGCCAGAATTTCCCCCTGGCCCTGGAGGGCGCACTCAAGCTCAAGGAGATTTCCTACATCCACGCCGAAGGCTACGCCGCCGGCGAGATGAAGCACGGGCCCATCGCCCTCATCGACCCGCACTTTCCGACCTTCGCCATGGCCCTGGGCGACGAACTGCTGCAGAAGGTGGCCTCGAACCTGCAAGAGGTGCAGGCTCGGGGCGGCCGCATCATCGCCCTGGTCAACCCCGGTGCGGCTCCTGTTGTCGAGGCCCCCTGGGTGCTGCCCGAGGTCTGGGGGCCGCTCAAGAGTTTCCTGGTGCTGCCGGCAGTGCAGCTTTTCGCCTATGAAATGGCCGTGTACCTGGGCAAGGATGTGGATCAGCCCCGGAACCTGGCCAAAAGCGTGACAGTGGAGTAGTGATTTTCGTGCGTTTTGCGTTGAAAGCAGTTTTGATGGCCGTACTGGTCCTCGGGTTCGCCGTGGCTGCATCGGCCGCGGCAAAGGATGACTACGCCCGCGGGGTGAGCGCCTTCAACTCGCTTCTGGGAAACGAGAAGCGGGCGGGGCTGCGGGCGGAGTGGCAGGCTGTCATGAAGCATTTCGAGCGGTCTTTGGCGGCGGAGCCCAAAGGGGAGTATGCGCCGAAGTGCATGTTTTTCCTGGGGCGCTCCTTCGAGGAACTGGCCCGACGCTCTTTCGCCAAGGCCGACCGCGCGGGCGCCCTGGAGGCCTACGACCGCCTGCTCAAAGTTTTCCCGAAGCACGGTTGGGCCGACGACGCGATGTTCCGCAAGGGGGTGGTCTGGCTGGACCTGGCCAAGGACCCGGTCCAGGCCGAAGGGTTTTTCAAGGGCGTCGTGGCGGCATACCCCAAAGGCGACATGGCGCCCAAGTCCCGCGAGATGCTTGCGCAGATGGCCGGCACCGCACCGGCGCCGACCACGGCGAAACAGGCCGATCCCGCGCCTTCGTCCCCGCCCGCCCCGGCCAAGGGGGGGGCGACCCTTATGGGGATCCGGCACTGGTCGAGCAGCGACTACACGCGCGTGGTCATGGACGTGACCGGCGACGTGAAGTACGAGCGAGCCCTGGTTGAAAAGGCCAAGAACGGCAACAAGCAGCTGCAGATCACTCTGCAGAGGACCGGCATCGCCGCGGACGTCATGCCCGCGCGGACCATCGGCGACGGCATCCTGTCGCAGATTCTGGTCAGTCCGGAAGCCGAGGGCGGGGCGCTGATCACGTTCGACCTCATGCAGATGGATCATTACCGGGTGTTCACCCTGCCGGAACCCTACCGGGTGGTGCTCGACATCTATGCCACCGGCGGAAACGGGGTACGCACAAAGGATGCCGCGGCGACTCAGGCGGAGGGGGCTTCCGGGAAACAGGAGCCCGAAGTCGACCACGTGCAGCGGGCTCTGGCCGAACTGGAGGCCAAAAGCGCGGCGAAGAAGGATGTTCCGGCCGCGAAGTCGGTTCCCGAGCCGGCCAAGGCGCAGAAACAGACCAAAAGCGGGAAGCAGTCCGGTTCGCCGACGCAGGGCGCGGCGGCAAAGGAAGAGACCCCGCAGATCGATGTCACGCCCAGGCAGAAGAAATACGCCGGCTCCCTGGTCGAGCAGCTCGGCCTCAAGGTCCGCACGATCATGATCGACGCCGGGCACGGCGGCAAGGACCCCGGAGCCGTGGCCAACGGGCTGGAGGAGAAGGACATCAACCTGCGCATGGCCAGGATTCTGGGCCGCGAACTGCAGCAGCAGGGCTTCGAGGTGCACTTCACGCGCACCGGCGACAAGTTCATCCCCCTGGAGGAACGCACGGCCATGGCCAACGCCAAGAACGCCGACCTCTTCATTTCCCTGCACTGCAACGCCATCAAGGAAGCCTCGGTCAAAGGCCTCGAAGTCTACTACCTGAACCTGGCGACCGACGCCCAGGCCGTGCGCGTGGCGGCGCGGGAGAACGGGGTTTCGGCCAAAAAGATCAGCGACATGCAGTTCATCCTTTCGGATCTCATGCTCAACTCCAAGATCAACGAGTCCCGCCAGATGGCCTCCCTGGTCGAGCAGGAGACGTTGCGCGCCGTGCGTCCCGGGTACTCGCTGGCGAGCCACGGAGCCAAGGGCGCGTTCTTTTACGTGCTGACCGGGGCGCGGATGCCGTCCATTCTCGTGGAGATGGGCTATCTGACCAACCCCGAGGAGGCGGCCAAGCTGGGTTCCGATGCCTATCTGACGTCCATGGCCAAGGGGCTGGCCTCCGGAGTGGCGGCCTACAAAAAGAAACTGGAGCGCTTCGCCCTCAGCGGGTCGGGCAAATCCTGAAGTCGTCCGTCGTGTCTTTTCCCGCTCCGTTCCCATATTGCGGAACGGGGCGGTTCTTTTTTCATCGCGATCACATGGAGTTCATGTCATGGTCTTTCCTCTCGGTTCCGTCATCAACGCCCTGGCCATCCTGGTCGGCGGCGCATTGGGGCTGTTGCTGCACGGACGTCTTCCGGAAAAGATGCGCCAGGTCGTTTTTCAGGGTCTGGGCCTGTGCGTTCTGGTCATCGGCGTGCAGATGGCCCTGCAGGGCAAGAACGGGCTGCTCGTTGTGCTGAGCGTCCTCATCGGCGGCGTCGTGGGCGAAGCCCTGAACCTCGAGGACCGCTTCGCCGGCCTGGCCGCCAAGCTCAAGGGGCTGGTGCGCTCCTCCAACACCCGTTTCGTGGACGGCATGGTCAACGCCTCGCTGATTTACTGCATCGGGGCCATGGCCATTCTGGGTTCCTTCGACGAGGGCATCCGCGGCGATCACTCGATCCTCTTCACCAAGGCCCTGCTGGACGGCTTCGCCTCCATCGCCCTGGCCTCGACCTACGGGTCCGGCGTGCTCTTCTCCGCCCTGCCGGTTCTCGTCTACCAGGGGCTCTTGACCATCTTCGCCGGCTCGTTCCAGGGCCTCTTCTCGGACTATCTCATCGCCCAGCTCACGGCCACGGGCGGCACCCTGATCCTGGGCATCGGCATCAACCTGCTGGGCCTGACCGTCATCCGGCTTTCGAGCCTTCTGCCGTCGCTTGTGGTCATCGTGCTCCTCTCGGCCTTCTCGGGCTGATGCGTCTGTTTGCGGCCGGATAGAGTTTTGCTTTTCAAATCCCGCGCGTTGTGTTTAGATTTCGGATGAAAATGGCCGGGATGTCCCGGCCGATCTTTGCGGAGAGGACGACAGGTGCGCGGATGACGATATTGTCCCACTATCTGAGATCGCAGGGGGGCGGGCGGCTGGGCCGCCGGCTTCTGATCAGGATATTGCTGGGAATCGTCTTCTTCACCGTGTTGGGAACCATGGTCCAGCTGACCATCGACTACCGCAAGGACCTCCACGTCCTGGAGGGGCAACTCGAACAGGTCCGCTCCTCGCGCGTGCCCAGCTTGACGAGTTCCCTCTGGCATCTCGACGAGGCTCAGGTCATATCCCAACTCGAAGGCATTCTCGACCTGCGCGACGTCAAGTTCGCCCGCGTGGTCACCCCGGACGGGCTGGAGTTCTTCCGCGGTGAACAGGCCGAGGAGAAGACCCTGGTCTTCCGGAAATTTCCTCTTCTCTACCAGGCCTTCGACCGCACCGAGGAGATCGGGACCCTCACCGTGGCCGGGGACCGGAGCGCCGTCCTGGGCCGGATCAAGGATAAGATCCTGGTCATCGTCGTCACCCAGGGCGTGCAGTTCATGCTCGTGGCGGTGCTCATCGTGGCCATCGTCCACATGCTCGTCACCCGGCATCTGCGCAGGATGGCCCTCTACACCTCGGAGCTGAACATCGACAGGCTGCAGGAGCCCCTGGTGCTGGACAAGGCTTCCGGGACGCCCGACGAGATCGACATCGTGGTCAACGCCTTCAACGCCATGCGCGAGAACCTGCTGCGGGACATCCGGCAGAAGGAGGAGGCCGAAGCGAAGCTCAAGGCGGCGGAAGGGTACATCCGCAACATCCTCGACTCCATGCCGTCCCTCCTCATCGCCGTGGACGAGGAGGGACGCGTCACCCAGTGGAATCAGCAGGCCGCTCGCACGACGGGCGTGCCGGCCGGGGACGCGCTGGGGCGCCGGTTTGCTGACGTGTATCCCGAGGCTCCGTTGACCACTGCGCAGATCACGGCCGCCATGACGGGCAACGTCCCGGTCAAGGAGGCCAAGGTGCCGCGCAAGGACGGCGACGTCGTCGGGTACGTGGACGTCACGGTCTATCCCCTGGAGACCGGCAGCGTGCGGGGCGCCGTGGTGCGCATCGACGACGTGTCGGAGAGGGTGCGCCTCGAGGAGATGATGATCCAGTCCGAAAAGATGGTCTCCATCGGCGGCCTGGCCGCAGGCATGGCCCACGAGATCAACAACCCCCTGGCCGGCATCCTTCAGAACGCGCAGGTCATCCGCAACCGCATCTCGCCGGAATTGGCCGCCAACAGGTCGGCGGCCGCCGAGGTCGGGATCGACTTGGAGAGCCTGCGCGCCTACCTCGACCGCCGGGGCTGCCTGCGCATGATGGACTCCATCATGGAGTCCGGGCAGCGCGCCGCGCGCATCGTCGAGAACATGCTGTCCTTCAGCCGCAAGAGCAACGTCGAGAGGGCCAAGGTGGACATCTGCGCCCTGCTGGACCGGACCGTCGAACTGGCCGCCAACGACTACGACCTGAAAAGGCAGTATGATTTCCGCAGAATACGGATCGTGAGGGAGTACGAGGCCGATCTGCCGTTCGTGCCCTGCGAGGAAAGCAAGATTCAGCAGGTCTTTTTCAACCTCATCCGCAACGGGGCCCAGGCCATGGCCGCGAGGCAGGGCGATGCCTGTTTCGTCCTGCGCGCCAGGTCATGGGGCGACGCCGTACGCATCGAGATTTCGGACAACGGTCCGGGCATGCCGGAAGAGTTGCGCAAGCGGATCTTCGAGCCGTTCTTTACCACCAAGAAAGTGGGCGAGGGCACGGGGTTGGGGTTGTCGGTCTCGTATTTCATCGTCGTGGAGAATCACGGCGGCCAGATGGAGGTTGAATCCATCCCGGGGCAGGGCACGACGTTCATCGTCATCCTGCCGCTGACTCCCGGCGTGAAGATTGTCGAGGGAGCCCTTCGATGACGGCGGGCGAGCGGGAAGAACGCAGGGTGCTGCTCCTGGACGATGAGCCGACCATTCGCGAAAGCCTGGGCGAGTACCTGGAGGATTGCGGCATTTCGACCCTGCAGGCCGAGAGCGGCGAAGAGGCCCTGACCATGGACGGACTGGACGCCGTTGCCGTGGCGGTAGTCGACATCCGGCTCGGGGGCATGGATGGGCTCGCGTTCATCAAGGCCCTCCACGCGCGTCGGCCCGCCGTCCGCTTCCTGATCCACACGGGCTCCACGGATTTTCAGCTGGACCCGGAACTGCGCGCCATCGGTCTGACGGAGCGCGAGGTGATTTTCAAGCCGGTTCTGGACATGTCCGTATTCGAGCGGGCCATCCGGAGGAAACTGGCGGAGGCTGGTTCATGATGACCAAAGCGCAACCGGTTGTGCTGAGCATCGACGACGACCAGTTCGTGCGCGAGAGCCTGGCCAATTTTCTCGAGGATTTCGGATTCGCCGTGCTGCAGGCGAGGGATGGCGAGGAGGGCCTTGAGGTCTTTGCCGCGAACCGCCCGGACATGGTCCTGGTGGATCTGCGCATGCCGCGCATGGACGGGCTGCAGGTCCTGGCCCGGGTCCGGGAGATTTCCCCGGAGACGCCCATCATGGTCGTGTCCGGTGCGGGCGACATCCGCGACGTGGTCGAGGCCCTGCGCCGCGGGGCGTGGGACTACCTGATCAAGCCCATCCAGGACATGAACATTCTGCTGCATTCGGTGCAGTCCTGCCTGGACAGGGCCAGGCTGCTGCGCCAGAACCGCGAATACCAGCAGAGTCTGGAGGAATCCCTCGACAAGCTGCACCGCACGCAGAAGGAGATGATCCATTCGGCCAAGATGGCGGCCCTGGGCGACCTGGTGGCCGGGGTGGCCCACGAGGTCAACACCCCCATCGGGGTCTGCGTCACGGCTTCGTCGTTCCTCGCCGAGCGGACCCGTCAACTGCGGGATCTGTACGAGAAGGGGGAGATGAAGCGCTCCGACCTGGAAAAATACCTCACGCTGGCCGAGGAGTCGTCGGCCTCGGTGCTGACCAACCTGGAAAGGGCGGCCGAGCTGGTGCAGAGCTTCAAGAAGGTCGCCGCGGACCAGAGTTCGGAGGAAAAGCGGTCCTTCGAACTCAAGAGCTACCTGGAGCAGATTCTGGTCAGCCTGCGCCCGCAGTTCAAGCGCACTCCGCACACTGTGCACATGGACTGCCCCGAGGGCCTGACCCTGGACTCCTACCCCGGGGCCATCATGCAGATCGTCACGAACCTGATCATGAACTCCCTGATCCACGGCTTCGCCGACGGCCTGCCTGGGGAAATATTCATCAAGGTCGAGCCGGTGGGCGATGCCGTGGCGCTGTCCTACCGGGACACGGGCGTGGGGATGGACAAGGAGCAGAGGGACCGAATCTACGACCCGTTCTACACCACGAAACGCGGCTCGGGGGGAACGGGTCTGGGCATGAACATCGTCTACAACCTCGTCACCCAGACGCTGAAAGGCACCATCCTGCTGGAGACGAGCCCGGGACAGGGCGCGGTCTTCCTGCTGACCTTGCCCAGGGACCCCGAGCAGGCTGCCGGAGCGACGGTTCCGGACGATGCATGAGCCTCTCGTGCGGCAACATCGTTTCAACCGGTGCGGCATCTTGTTCCAGTGCCCTCGCAGGCATAGAATTCCGACCGGAATCATGATCCGGAACTCGATCCCCACGCGGCTCGACGCACCAAGGAGCGACACATGTCCGAAGTCTGGTTCGCCCTGGGCCTGACGGCTTTCGCCGGTCTGGCCACGGGGATCGGCAGCATCATCGCCTTTACGGCAAAACTCTCCAGCTACCGCTTCCTTTCCGTGGCCACGGGCTTTTCGGCCGGGGTGATGCTTTACGTGTCCTTCGTGGAGATCTTCTTCAAGGGGCAGGCCGCGCTGGTCGACCACTATGGCGACCCGGTCGGGCACTGGGTCAATGCGGCGTCGTTTTTCGGCGGGATGCTCGTCATCGGCCTCATCGACAATTTCATCCCCGAGGAGGCCAACCCCCACGAGATCCCCCCCGAGGCCGAGGCCGACAAGCTGCACGGCAAAAGCTCGTCCCTGTGGGACATCGCCAAGAACAGCCGCTGTCCGTCCAAGGCCCCCGTCCAGCCCCAGCCCGGATACGAGAAGAAACTCATGCGCATGGGTCTGTTCACGGCCCTGGCCATCGGCATCCACAACTTCCCCGAAGGCCTGGCCACGTTCCTGGCCGCCCTGGAGGACCCGCATCTGGGCGTGGCCATCGCCGTGGCCATCGCCCTGCACAACATCCCCGAGGGCGTGAGCGTTTCGGTGCCCATCTACTACGCCACCGGAAAGCGCCGGAAGGCCTTCCTCTATTCCTTCCTGAGCGGTCTGGCCGAACCCGTCGGGGCCGGCATCGCCTACCTGGCCATCCTCTTCTTCGCCGGCGGGCCCGGCGGCGTGCTGCCCCCGCAGCTGACGGGCATCCTCTTCGGCGGGGTGGCAGGGATCATGGTCTACATCAGCCTCGACGAACTCCTCCCCACCAGCCGGGCCTACGGCCAGGGGCACGACAGCCTCTTCGGGCTGCTTGGCGGCATGGTGGTCATGGCGCTGAGCCTGCTGCTCATGCGCTGACCTTCAATGTGCATTTTTGGGCAGGCGCAGGGTCGTCTTGTGCAGGTTGCTGCGCGTTCCCGCGCGTCTGATCTGTATCCGGGGCGTGCGGTGCCTTGATTCTCCCGTTGGCGTGAATCGTGCTGTGCGCGAGGCCGCGGCCGGATGCGCCGAAGTGCCAGCGCCGCGAACCAACCCTGCAAGGAGGAGATATGGCGAAAAGCCGAAAAAAGAATGCATCACAGCCCGCGGAAAAGGCCAACCCATTGGTCTACGGCGTGGTTTTTCTGCTTGCTGGCGCCCTGATCGGAGGCGTGCTGACGACGGCGGTGCACACCACCGCTGAGAAAGCGCCCGTCCAGGCGCAGCAGGGGAGCAGGCTGGAGGACCAGATCGCGGTCCATGCCGACCGGGTGGCCCGGAACCCCGGCGACGAAAAGGCCTGGGTCACCCTCGGCAACCTGTACTTCGACACGCATCAGCATGAGAAATCCATCGAAGCCTACGGCCGGGCCCTGGAAATCAATCCAAACAATCCCAACGTCCTGACGGACAAGGGCGTCATGCACCGTTCCCTGGGCGAGTATCAGGTGGCGCTGGACTGCTTCGCCAAGGCCATCGCCATCGATCCCGGCCATGAGACGGCGCGGCTGAACACCGGGGTGGTCCTCTTCCACGACATGGGCGACAAGGCCGGCGCCATCAAGGCCTGGCAGGAGCTCGTGCGGATCAACCCGCAGGCGACGAACGCCGAGGGCACGCCCGTCGCGGACATGCTCAGGCAGATGGGCGGGGAGCCTGCCTCGAAGGGCGCCGGGCCGCGGCTTCTCGCGCCGGGCGCCGGGTCCTGACCCGGCTTTTCCCTTTTCCTACAGTCTGGGCAGGTAGCGCTCCAGCTCGTAGTTGGTGACCTGCGAACGGTACTGGTCCCACTCGACGCGCTTGTTTTCCACGAACTTGGTGAAGATGTGCTCGCCCAGGGCCTCGCGGATGAGGGCGCTGCCGGCCATGGCTTCCAGGGCGGTCTCCAGGCTGCCGGGCAGGCTTTCGATGCCGCGGTCCCGGCGCTGGGCGGCGGACATGACGTAGATGTCCTCTTCCACCGGGGCGGGCAGGGCGTAGTTCTCCTCGATGCCCTTGAGGCCGGCGGCCAGCATGCAGGCGAAGGCCAGGTAGGGGTTGCAGGCCGGGTCCGGGGAACGCAGTTCGACGCGGGTGGCGGCCTCCTTCCCGGGCTTGTACATGGGCACGCGGACCAGGGTCGAGCGGTTGCGGCGGGCCCAGGCGATGTTCGTCGGGGCCTCGAAGCCGGGCACGAGGCGCTTGTAGGAATTGACCCACTGGTTGGTGATGGCCGTGAATTCCCTGCAGTGGCGCAGGAGGCCGGCGATGTAGGCCCGGGCCTCGCGGCTCAGGTGGTGGTCGCCGTCGGCGTCGTAGAAGAGGTTGCGGCCGTTCTTGAACAGGGACTGGTGGACGTGCATGCCGCTGCCGTTCTCGCCGTACAGGGGCTTGGGCATGAAGGTGGCGTAGCAGCCGTTCTGGCGGGCGATCTCCTTGACGACCACGCGGTAGGTGATGGCCGTGTCGGCCATCTTCAGGGCGTCGGCGTAGCGCAGGGCCAGTTCGTGCTGGCTGGGCGCGACCTCGTGATGGCCGTACTCGACGCCGATGCCCATGGAACGCAGGCAGGAGATGGTTTCGCGGCGGATGTCCCCGGCCAGGTCCAGGGGCGGGGCGTCGAAATAGCCGCCCGCGTCCAGGGGCTTGGGCGAGGTGGCGCTCTCGAAGAGAAAGAACTCCAGCTCCGGCCCGACATAGAATGAGTAACCCTTGCTCGCGGCCGCCTGCAGGTTGCGCTTCAGGCAGTGGCGGCTGTCCCCGGCAAAGGGTTGTCCGCTCGGCTCCAGGATGTCGCAGAACATGCGCGCGATGGGCGCGGCGGTCTGCCGCCAGGTGACCAGCTGGAACGTGGCCGGGTCCGGAATGGCGATCATGTCGCTTTCTTCAATTCTGCAAAAACCCTCCAGGGACGAGCCGTCGAAACCCATGCCCTCCTCGAAGGCGGCCTCCAGTTCCCCGGGCAGAACCTGGAAACTCTTCAGCGTCCCCAGCACATCCACGAACCAGAACTGAACCAGCTCGACCCGGTGCTCGCGCACGGCCTTGATGACGTCGTCGGAATTCTTGCAGTTGAAGATGGGATATTCGGGCATGCGGATCCTCCACAGGATGTTTTCCCGTTCTGCTAGCAAAGAGAAACGCGGTTGTCTCGTGCGGGCTGGAATTTTCCAAAATTGGAAAATGATTGGCGGCTCCGTGATGGCATGAAATGCAGGGGGTGGGCACGTAGGGC
>Ga0209066_10000718_pt1 | contig 47188 bp, 38 predicted proteins | sample All_14_2_FD_187198 | JGI IMG/M metagenome (GOLD analysis project Ga0209066, IMG submission 187198) | Freshwater microbial communities in response to fracking from Pennsylvania, USA - Allegheny Zone_MetaG_DW_15 (SPAdes) (version 2) ... | reverse complement strand
CACAGGGGCATACACCCGGAGGGCGAGGGATTGGGGGTTATGGGAGGAAGGCTGCATCATGGGGACAGGGCTTGCATGGTAATTAGGAGGCCGCCGCAAAACACGCGAAAAATCGGCGATTTGAGTGCCTGAAGCCTCCCCCCCCCAAGGAGCGGCGGTTTTCCAACCGCTGTTGTCTCTCCCCGGCGGCTACAAGCCGCCCCTCCTTGTTTGAAATCCCTGCCCCCCCAAGGAGCGGCGGTTTTCAACCGCCGTGCCTTTCCCACCGGGCGTCCACCTCAGGCGGAAAGCCGCCCCTCCTTGTCACAAGCCGCTTCTTGAAAGCATATGCAAGGCGAGCGCACTTTCGAACAACCTGTACCGTCCAGGTCCCAATCCGGCCTTTTCCGGATTGCTCCGGATATAACCCAAACAGCGAACCAAATGCACCGCATTCCTCACCAGCCGGTCAAAGTAATCCTTCTGCCAAAAGCCTCCGGTCCAACCTCCCATCTTGTTGATTTCACGGGCGCTGTGTCGCTTCCAGGATCCCACTACCTCGTCCAGTTTGCAGCCCGGATGCAAAACGAACAAGGCATGCACGTGATTCGGCATAACCACACAGGACAATATCCGTGTCCGTTTGCCTTCGAAGTGCATGAGCGTCTTTACCACCAAAGCGGAATACACCGGATTTTCCAACTGGCACTCCCCTTCCCCGGAATCCAGCCAATGGTCCCATGACGAAGAAAACAATCTGTGGTATTCCATCTCTGTTTGGTCGGTCCACGGCAGGGGGTGGTATCGCCGCCAATTCTCTCGATCCGCGGCCCACCTCGACCGTTTTTCTTCGGGCAGTGAATCCGCGAGGCGGAATGTGACAAAATAGACCGCCCCCTCCTGTTGCCAGTGGGGCAGACGGTTTTCACTGAATTCGATGGGGCCTTCCGGATTGAAGAAACGCAGTTCCTCCAAATACATGTGGGGATTTTCCACCAAGGACTGGTGATTGGCAATCCCTACTTCCCCGCAATCCGGGCGGCTGCAAGCCGCCCCTCCTTGTTTGAAAATCCCTGCCTTCCCCAAGGAGCGGCGGTTTTCCAACCGCCGTTGCCTTTCCCCGGATGGCCGGAAGCGGGTTCAACCCTTGGGAACAACGGGGGCCAAAACCGAGGCCTGGGCCGCGGCAGCGGGAACGGGCGCCGGGGCTTTGGATTTCAGCCAGGAATCGAATTCATCGGGGTTCTGGACTTCCAGAACGCCGACCATGTTGGCGTGGTTCGCGCCGCAGAGCTGGGCGCAGACGATATCGAACGTACCGGTCCGGACCGGGGTGAACCAGATCGGAACCTGCATGCCGGGAATGGCGTCCTGGCCGACCCGCATGGCGGGGACCCCGTAATTGTGAATCACGTCCTTCGAACTGATGTAGACCACCGCGGGTTTGTTCAGCGGAAGCACCATAGAATTCTTGGCCACGAAATCATCCGCCCCGTCGGGATCGGCGGGATTGAGGCCGATGGGATTGGACGCGCTGACCAGGGACAGGGACCGGCGGCCGAATTTGCCGTCGGGGCCGGGGTAATGAAAATTCCAACCGAACTGTTCGGCGACCGCATGGACCACCACGGATTCCGCGGGATCGGGGAGCTGGTTCTTGGCGACCCGCTGGGCCCAGATCGGGAAGGCGAATCCCAGGAGGAGCATGGCCTCGATCCCCACCACCCCGATCTCGATGTGGGTGGAAAGCTTCGACTTGTTCCCGGTGTAGGAAGCGCGGGGATTGCGGGACCGGTGGAAACGCCAGAAGCAGTAGGCGAGGAAGATCGACCAGCCGATGAAGAGGGCGAACATGAACCAGTGGACCACCTCGAGCATGTGGTCGATGAAAAGCCCGTGGGCGGAGGCGTTGGTGGTGATGCCGAGGAGTTTGCAGAGGATATTCATGGCGGAAAGGGGGGTAGTGTCCGGGTCAGGGTGTGTCCCCCATCCCCTCTCCGGAAAGCGGATGGCGGGCGGCCCGGATGAAAAATGCGGCGAACAAACCGACGATGGAGCAAAGCACCAGCGAGATGACCCCGATCATGAAGAGGATCGAGCTGCCGATGGCCTCGTTGACCGGGTCGCCCTTGGCGCCGAAGCAAACGGCACAGGCTTGGGCATTGGCCGTGACCCAGGCAAAAGCAAGCAGGAGGGCAACCCCGTGTTTCATTTCAGCTGGCCGAATTTGCGGCGGACAAACCAGACGCCATAGGCGACGGTGACCAGGCCGATGAGGTTGCAGATGATGGTGAAGGGAAGCAGTTTCTCGGCTCCGGCGCGCCATTGGTCGTAACCCCAATAACCGGCCCCGAAGGCCATGATGGCACCCGCGGTGATCAGGAAGACGTGGACGATACGGAGGGACATGGCGGAAAGTTTAAATTTTTAAGTATTAGGTTTTAAGTTTCAAAAAAATGCCACGTGGGTGTGGTCCATGAAAGCCAGCAGGGACAGGCCGAGGAGGAAGACGGCGAAGATGGCGGTGAAAACGAGGACCTGGTGGACGAATTTGCGGGCCCCGATCAGGTGCATGAAGAAGAACGCGGCGATGATGGATTTCAACGCGGTGATGCCGAGGACGGCAATCTCGTTGGCCGTTGCCGGCATGGGAATGAAATAGCAGCCGAACATCACAACCGTCATGAGAGACAGGACCCAGAACGTCTTCCAGTAGTGGCGGACGTGGGTATGGACTTCGGCGGCTTCCTCGTGGGAAAGATCCGCCTCGGGGGTGTGGGAATGGTTGTCGGCCATGGGTGTATTTTACATCAGGTACATCACCGGGAACAGGAAAAACCAAATCAGGTCCACGAAGTGCCAGAAGAGCCCGGTCACCTCGATGCGGTTGGCGAACTGGGCGCGGTGGGTGTGGAACATTTTGCTGCCGAAAGTCCAGAAATAGAGGAACACCACCAGGCCGCCGATCATGTGGAGGGCATGAAGGCCGCTCATGGTGTAGTAGATCGCGAAGAAGCTGTTGTATTTCGGAACGAAGTAGGACGAACGGAAGACATCCTTCTTGTCGATCTTCAGGACCGGCTCGCCATCGTGCTTCTCCTCCGTGATCTCGACCCCGGGCAGGGCGAATCGCAGGGCGGGATTTTCTTTGATCTTGTCCGCGTTCTCCGACTTCGGGGCGCTCCGCCAATCGGAGGGCTGGTAGGCGTCGGCGGCCAAGAGGATGTGGTCGTCCTTCTCGATGTTGTTCAGGACGTGGCCGGTGATCTGGACCGACCAGCCGACCGGGCTGGAGGCGTCCTTGAGGAAGACGCCGTAGTGGTGGAACTTCTGGTTGTATTCGTAGCTCTTGACCCCGAGGAAGACCAGGGAGAGGAGCATGGTGATGGCGAGGTTGCGCTTGAAGCCCTTGAAGTCGTTCAGCTTCACCGCCGCCCAGGTCATGGTGACGAAGACGGAGGAGAGGAGCAGGATGATGCTGTTGAAGAAGCCCGCCCAGACGTTCATCAGGCCGTTGGGCCAGGTGCCCTCGGGGGCGCCGAGGCGCAGGAAGATGTAGGAGGCGAAGAGTCCGCCGAAGAGCATGACTTCCGAGGCCAGGAAGAGCCAGATGCCGAGTTTGCCGTTGTAGACCCCGGTGTCGGGGCGGGGTTTGACTGTGTAGGGAATTTCCATGGTGGTGGTGCGATGGGGGCTCAGGACCGGGCCTTGGGCGGTTCGCTTTGGGGGGTGAAGTCTTTGTCGGCGCCGGGGACACTGTATTCATACGGCCCGCGGTAAACCTCGGGCACCGTGAGGAAGTTGCCGTGCGGCGGCGGGGTGGGCGTGGCCCATTCGAGGGTCGTGCAGCCCCATGGATTGTCGTTGGGCGATTTGCGTCCGAACTTCCATGCGCCGAGGACATTGATGATGAAAGGAATCTGGGCCAGGGCCAGGAGCCAGGCGCCCCAACCCATGACGTGGTTCAGGTCGATGGCGCGGATCCCCTCGACCGGGCTCTTGCCGAAGCCTTCGAGCACCGCGTTGACCACAGGCACGAGGGGCTGGAGGATCGGCACCACGGCCAGCGAAAGTTCGTAGGATGCGCCGCCGTCATACCAGCGCCGGTGCATACCGGCCAGGCCCTGCAGGAACATGGGAAGGAAGATCAGGTTCATGCAGACAAAGGACGGCCAGAAATGCAGCTTCCCGAGGGTTTCGCTCATCATCCGGCCGCTCATCTTCGGGTACCAGTGGTAGACCCCGGCAAAGAGGGCGAAAATCGTGCCCGGGGCCACCACGTAATGGAAGTGGCCGATGACGTAGTAGGTGTCGTGGAGATAAAGGTCGAGGGCGTTGAAGGCCAGCGGCAGGCCGGTGAGACCACCCAGGCCGAACATCGGCAGGAACGCGGTGGCGAAGAGCATGGCCGAGTTGAAACGGATCGATCCGCCCCAGAGGGAAATCATGAGGGCGGTGAGGATGATGACCGAGGGAATGGAAATGATGACGGTGGTCAGCTGGAAGAACGTGGAGACCTTCGTGCCCATGCCCGTGAGGTACATGTGGTGGGCCCAGACCGAAAAGGAGATGAAGCCCAGGAAGAGCGCCGCGCCCACGAGCGATTTGTAGCCCCAGAGCGGCTTGCGGGTGTTGCAGGCGATGATCTCGGCCACGATGCCGACGGCGGGAAGGATGAGCACGTAGACTTCCGGGTGGGCGAGGAACCAGAAAAGATGCTGCCAGAGGAGCGGGCTGCCGCCGCCGCTGACGTCGAGGGCCTGGCCGCCGACGTAGAGGCCGCTGGGGAGGAAGAAGCTGGTTCCGGCGACGCGGTCCATCAACTGCATGATCCCGGCGGATTCCAGCGGGGGGAAGGCCAGGAGGAGGAGGAACGCGGTGACGAACTGGGCCCAGGTGAAGAACGGGAGGCGGAACCAGGTCAGCCCCTTCACGCGCAACTGGACAATGGTGACGATGAGGTTGACCGATCCCAGGAGCGACGAGGTGATGAGCATGACCATGCCGAGGAGCCAAAGGGTCTGACCGTTGAAAATGTGCCAGATGCCGCTGCCGTGGTCGGCCACCGAGGCCAGGGGCGAATAGGATGTCCAACCGGATTTGGCGGCGCCGCCGGGAACAAAGAAACTGATGAGCATGATCAATCCGCCGGGCCAGTAAGTGTGGTAACTGGCCATGTTCAACCGGGGGAAGGCCATGTCGGGTGCGCCGACCTGCAGCGGGGTGACGTAGTTTCCGTAGGCCCCGAAGGCCAGCGGCACCACAGCGAGGAACACCATGATTGTGCCGTGCATCGCGCCGAAGCTGTTGTAGAGCGTCCCGGTCATGATGTTGTTGGCGAACTGCGCCGCGGCGTTCTCGCTGCCCAACAGGAGCCGGATCAGGAATCCGAAAACCGGGACAGGTTCGCCGGGATGGGCGATGGACCAGCGCATGGCCATCATCAGGCTGAAGCCGAAGAACATGAACAGCAGCGAGGTGATGCCGTACTGGATGCCGATCACCTTGTGGTCGGTGGAGAAAATATATTTCTGCCAAAAGCCCGGTTCGTGGTGCCCGTGGTCATTCGCGTGGGAATCATGAACGTTGCTCATATAATACAAATTTTACTAATGGTTAGGAGACAGGATCGTGCTCGGAATATTATTTGCGGGCGGGACTATTTCTTGGCGGCCGGTGCGGCCGGAGCCGCGCCCTTTTTTAAGATGGGCTCGTTCGGAATTTTATCAAGTTCGGCCACGGTCCAGGGCGTGGTGCGGGCTTCCCATTCCTTGCGGACGACCGCGACTTCCTCGGGAGTGATCGGGTCGGCCTTGTTGCCCCATTCGGAACGCACATAGGTCAGGACGGCGGCAATCTGCTTGTCCTTGAGCTGTTTGTCCCAGGCGGGCATGGCGTTGTTGAAGGTGGCCCCGTTGACGACGATCGGGCCCTGCAGCCCGTGGAGCACGAGCGAGACCAAGCGGTGCGGGTTTTCCAGAACGTAGGGGGAAGCCACGAGTGGAGGATAGGTGCCGGGGACGCCCATGCCGGTCGGGGTGTGGCAGGAAGCGCAGTTCGTGGTGAACACGCGCTTGCCGAGCTTGGCGAGTGCTTCGGGTGAATTCTCGTCCACCTTGGCGGCTCCGGCGGCGACAGCGCCCTTGCCCCCGGCGGCCGTGCCGGCGTTTTCATCGAAACCGGTGGCGCTGAACCCGCCGTTGTACTGGCCGAGGTAGTAACCGCTGAAAAGGACCACCACCAGAATCACGGAAATGAGCCAGAGCGGCATGGGTTCCATGCCGTCCTGCGGATCGACGTTCTCGCGCAGGATGGATTCGTGGATCTCCTGGACGTTGGTCGATTCGTCGTAGTCAATACCGGGCAGCCGGGGATCAACCGGTTCTTGGTCGGCGGGATGTTTGTCGTGCTCGCTCATTATTCCAGCGGCGCTTCGGGAAGCGCGTAGTTGCGGTTCAGGGAAAGGAGATAGGCCACGAGGGCCTCGGCTTCGGGGGTGGGCACGACTTCGTAGCCCTCCGGCGGGGCGAAGTCACCGGCCAGCTTCAGGGCCTTCGGCGAAGGTTCGCCCTGGATTTTGACCACGCGGTACAGATGCCTGAAGGGGGACATGGTGGACCAAGGCGATTTGCTCTGGGGTGCGTAGAGGTGTTCGTGGTGCCATGCGGCGTCATTGAGGCGGACGCCGACATTGGTGAGATCCGGGCCGGTGCGCATGGTGCCGAGCTGCGGGGGCCTGTCGAAAAGGTAATCGCGGGGGACGGTGCGGCGGGCGCCCCAGCCCCGGTTGTGGCCTTCCTCAAGATCGGCCGGGCGGATTTGCTGGGTATGGCAGTAGATGCAGCCATTGGCCTGGTAAACCTGTTTGCCACGCTCGGCCAGGCCGGTGCGGAAAGCGGGATATTGGTCGCCGGTATCGGGGTCCACCTGGGGTTCCAGTTGGCCGAATTGGAAATAAGGAATGATCACCAACCCCAGCCAGGCGGTCAGGAAGGTGGCGAAGAATCCAATAAAAAGGGTGGTCAGTCGGTTCATGGCACGTGCTTCAGGTAGTTTCCAGGGGGCGGAAGAGGGTCGGTCCTCCTTCGGTGCGTCCCAGGCGGAGCAGCATCAGTGAGAAGTGGAAGGCGAAGACCACATGCCCCACCGTCAACAACACCCCCGATACGCTCCGGAAATATTTGTAAACGACCATGTTCTCCACAATTTTGTCAAAGCCGATGGCGGCATCACGCATCATCAGACCCTGCACGAGCCCGCCGACGGTGAGGATGAGGACCATGAAAATGATCCCGTAGGCGCAGCTCCAGAAATGGATCTTGATCAGGACGGCGGAACGCCATTCGCAGCCGACCAGGCGTGGCACGATGTAATACATCGACCCGAACATGATCATGGTGAAGAAGGCATAGAGGCCGAGGTGGGAATGGCCGATGGTGTAGTCGGTGAAATGGGTCACGGTGTTGAGCGAGCGGATGGCCATGGTGGTTCCCTGCAGGCTGGCGAGGGTGTAGCTCATGGCGCCGAAAACCACAAAGCGGAGCGTGGGGCTGTATTCGAGCACATGGAAGTTGCCCTTCATCGTCATGTGGTGGTTGATCGCCGTCACGACCACGGGGATGACCATCATGACGCTGGCGACGATCGACGCGGTGATGACCCAGGCGGGCAGCGGGCCGCCGATCAGGTGGTGGCCGCCGTTCCAGCTGTAGAAGAGGGCGAGAGACCAGAATCCGAAGGCGGAGAGGTAGTAGCTGTGCACCGGGCGCCCGATGACCTTGGGGATGAAATAGTAGGCCGCGGCCAGGCCCATCGGGGTGAACCAGAGGCCGAGGGCGTTGTGGCCGTACCACCAGTTGACGATCGCCGAAACCGAGCCCTGGACCGATTCATGGTGGATCAGGATGTTGGCCGTGGCGTAAAGCCAGGGGAACCAGAAGAGCGCGGCCATGATGTACCACTGCGACACATACACGTGCCCGGGGCGGCGGTGGACGAACATGTCCACGGCCCAGATGGAAATCAGGGCATAGGCGATAAAGAGGATGAATGTGGCGTAAGCCGGGAATTCCAGCCATTCCACACCGGTGCTTTCACCAAGGAGGATTGCGGCCGTTCCGACAAAGACGCCGATGTTCCAGATGACCGCGGCGGCGGTGACAAAACGGGGATAGCGGAGCTGCACCCGGCAGAGGCGCGCCATGAGCCAGATGCCGACGCCGAGGGCCGCGGTCGAGGCCCAGCCGTAGGCCACGGTGTTGAGGTGGGCCGGGCGGACGCGGCCGAAAGTCAGGGCCCCGTTGAGGGTTTCCACCGTGTTGGCGGGAACCAAAGGATAGAATTGGTTGAGCCAGTGGGCCAGCGAAGCGGGGATCTCCACGGCGAACTGGGGGTTGTGCATCTTGATCGAGGCCAGGAGGGCGAAAACCGTGCCGACGATCAGCCAGAAGACGGCCGAGGCGAAAAAGGACAGGACGGGGAGGCGGCAACTGGCATCGACGGCGGCGCGGTCGGCGGCGTCATGGATATCCGGCAGGGGTGCGGAGACCGGTTTGGAAGTGGCGGCGTTGCTCATGATTTCGGGGCCCCTGCAGTCGAGAGGCGTCGGGCTTGTTTGCGGGCGATTTCTTTTTTGGCGTCGATGCCGGGGAACGCATCCGTGATCTCCCCTTCCGGCTCGTCCTTGTCAAAAATGATTTTGGAACCCTCCTCCATGTTGGTGAACTGGCCCTCGCCGGCCGCCCAGAACAGGGCATAGACCGCACTCCCGCCGAGCAGGACCATGGAAGCGATGAGGAGGCCGTAGAAGAGTGCCATAGTTATGAGCCCTTGGGTGCGGCGGGAGCCGTTGCGGGTGCGGGTGTTTGCGCCGGGGCGGCAGGGGCCGGGGCGGCGGCAGGCGCGCCCGCAGCCGGGGCGGCGGGAGCGGCGGGCACCGCAGGAACCGGCGGGGCCGGAACAATATTGGTGCGCACCACGGGTTTCGCCTTGAGGTCGCGGATGGTCAATTCGACGGCCGCGGCGACGGGGATGTGGACGATGCCGGCATTCTTGTCGACCCATCCGTAGGTCTCGACGGCCTTGAGTTCGGCCTCCCGCTTGAGTTTCAATTTTTCGAGCCGGTCGGAGACCACCTTGGCGGCCGAGACTTCCGGCTTGTTGTATTTTTTGACCAGGATCCAGGCCATGCTCCCCATCAGGACCATGCCCAGAAGGATGAGCACGATCTGGCGGATCTTGGACAGGGGTCCGAGGGCGGTGGGCTGGGTGGTTTCGGCGGGGGCGTTCACAGGAATCATCCTCAGTTGACCAGGGTGACGGATTCGTAAAGCCTCGGGTCGCGCAGCGGGAAGAGCGACGCCCTCGGCAGACGGCGGAGGAAAACAAAAGTGAGGACCAGCACCATGCCGAGCACGGTGATGACATCGAGGATGAACCGGCCTTCGAGGCCGCGGACGGCGGCCTGCACGTTGACCTGGTATTGCGGAATGATCATCCAGTAAAGGTCCATGAAGTGCATGACCACGATCCAGCCGGTGGCAAAGCAGATGCGGAGCGGGTTCTTTTTGGCGGGCTGGGTGAGCAGCAGGAGGAACGGGAAGAAAAACCGCCCGAAAACCAGGAGAATGCTGTAGTAATACCAGCCCCCTAAATTTCGGTTGTGGAAGAAAATGGTCTCTTCCGGGATGTTGGCGTAGTAGTAGAGCATGTACTGGCTGAAGGCGATGTAGGCCCAGAAGATGGTGAAGGCCAGCTGGAGCTTGCCCATGATGTGGTTGTGTTCGGGCGAGACAACCCCCTTCAGGTAACCGGAAAAGGTCAGGGCGTTGGTGATCAGGATCAGGGTGGCCATGGCGCTGCCCGCCGTGCCGGCGAAGATGTAAACCCCCCACATGGTCGAGAACCAGTGGTAGTCGAGGGCCATGACCCAGAAAATGCCGGAGAATGTGATCATGAGCGCAAAGAGGATCAGCCCGGCGCAGGACCATTTCCGCATCGTGATGGAGTGCCCGGGGTTGCCGTCCGTGTCCTGCCTCACCGAGTAGTGCCTCATCAGCCATGAGAAAAAGGCGAAGAAGGCGAAACAGGCGGCGGTGAACACCCAGAAGGTGCCGTGGTTGAGCATCGGGCTCTTCACATGGAGCAGGTGGTCTTTCGCGGGGTCGATCGTCCACCAGGTGTACAGCTGCGGGGCCAGGGCCAGCACCGGAAGGAACAGGAGCGGGATCCAGGGAACGAAGAGGTTGCACCCGGTCTCGAGGATGCGACGGACCACGACGGACCAATCCGCATCCAGCGCGTGGTGGAGCAGGGTCCAGAAAAGCATCCCGGCCGAAATGGTGAAGACAAACATGAAGCCCACGAGCCAGGAAAAGGCGAAGCGCTGGGGCTCGAAATAACCCCAGATGACGCTGATGGCCAGGCACAGGACCCCGGCGCCCAGCAGGGCCACGGGAATGGCCCCGAGGCGGGTCAGGTTGAAACGTTCTTCCGCCGGAGCGGTCAGGTGGTGGTCGCCGCTCATGTTACTTCAACTGCTCCCGTTCGGTTGCCGGCACATCATCGATTTTTGCATTCTGGCTTTTCTGCAAAGCGCGCACATAGGCCACAATGGCCCAGCGGTCTTCCACGGCGATCTGGGGCAGGCTGTACATCAGGCCCTTGCCGTGGGTGATGGTGTAGAAAAATTGGCCGTCGGGAAACTGGCGGATGCGGTCCTGGTGGTAATTCGCGATCCCGGCAAAGCCGTATTCGGAAACAATGCCGTTGCCGGCGCCGACCGCACCGTGGCAGGGCGCGCAGTTGATGTTGAAGCGGTCCTTGCCCCGTGCGAGCAGCTTGGCGTCGACCGGCAGCGGGATGCCGTCGCCGTAGGTGCCGTCGATCAGCCCCGTCGTCAGGTAGCTGTCCTCCACCTTCACCACCGAGGGAATCGTGCCGGGAACCGGCGGGCGGTCCATGCGGCCATCGGCGAAAAAGGTGGTTTCGCTCTGGGTCTTGAACTTCATCTGCCGGTCCATGTCATTGAAGATCTCGATGGGCGTGCGCGTGGTTTTCTCGCCGCGGAAGCCGAGGATGGCCACCGCGGTCACGAGCACGATGAGGAAGGTGAAAAGGAAGTAACGCATGGCTCAGGCTTCGATCCGGGTGATGTGTTCGCCCCCGAGGGAACGCAACAGTTCGGAGGTTTCGGTGTCGGAAAACAGCGGGTCGGAGGCCTCGACGACGAGGAAAAAGCCGTCGTCGGTGACCTGTTCGAACCGGTCCCATTCGAAGACGGGGTGGTTGAAGCGGGGCATGAGGTTGAGGACCAGCATCGAGCCGACGGTGAAAAACGCCGTCAGGAGGATGGTCAGCTCGAAGAAAACCGGGAAGGTTGGCTCGAAGGCGAAGTAAGGCTTGCCCTGCACCACCAGGTTGTACTCGATGGCGGAGGTGTAGTAGACCAGGCTGAATGCCGTCAACGACCCGACGCAACCCCCGAGGAGGGAGAAGAGGGAGACCTTGGATCCGGGAAGGCCCATGGCGGCGTCCATGCCGTGGATGGGATAGGGCGAGTGCACGTCCCAGCGCTTGAAACCCGCATCGCGGACTTTCTGGGCCGCCTCGAACAGCGCGCGCGCGCTGCCGAACTGGGCGCCGATGCCGAAAAGTTCTTTGTTCACGGAGCTCATGGCTTAATGGCTTTCCCCTTTCTTGGCATCCGGACCGTGGTAGTGCGGATCGGCCTCCGGCAGCACGGCCTTCACCTCGAACATGGTGATGGCGGGCAGGAAGCGCAGGAAAAGCAGGAAGAGGAAGCAGAACAACCCGATCGTGCCCACGAAGAGCAGGATGTCGTTGATCGAGGGCGAGAAGTAACCCCAGGAACCGGGAAGGAAGTCGCGGTGGATCGAGGTCACGATGATGACGAAGCGCTCGAACCACATGCCGACGTTCGGGCCGACCATGCAGATGATCCAGACGGCCCACATGTTGGTGCGGACTTTCTTGAACCAGAACAACTGCGGGCTGAACACGTTGCAGATGAACATGGCCCAGTAGGCCCACCAATACGGGGCCACGCCGGAATCAAACCACTTGCTGAAAATATAGGGATCCGAGAGTCGGTTGAACTGGAAGACCCAGGCTTCGTTCGGGTTGCCGGAATACCAGGCGATGAAGAACTCCATGGTGTAGGCGTAACCCACGATCGTCCCGGTGAGCAGGATGATCTTGGCCATGTTGTCGATGTGCTTGGTGGTGATGAGATCGTGCAGCCCGAAGATCCACCGCGCCGGGAGCATGAGGGAGAGCACCATGGCGAAGCCCCCGAAAATGGCGCCGGCAACGAAATAGGGCGGAAAAATCGTGGTGTGCCAGCCGGGGACGATGGAGGTGGCGAAGTCGAAGGACACCACCGAGTGCACCGACAGCACGAGGGGGGTCGAGATCCCGGCGAGGATCAGGTAGGCCTTCTCGTAGTTCCGCCACTGGCGGTTCGATCCGCGCCAGCCGAGGGCGAGGACGCCGTAGATGTATTTCCGCCAGACATTCTTCGCGCGGTCGCGGATGGTCGCGAGGTCGGGGATGAGGCCGGTGTACCAGAAAATCAGGGACACGGTGAAGTAGGTGGAAACCGCGAACACGTCCCAGAGGAGCGGGCTCTTGAAGTTCTGCCAGATGGCGTTGGCATTCGGGACGGGGGCCAGGAACCAGGCCATCCAGAAACGGCCGACGTGGAAGGCCGGGAAAATACCGGCGCAGATCACGGCGAAGATCGTCATGGCTTCGGCGGCGCGGTTGATGGAGGTCCGCCATTTCTGCCGGGTGAGGAAAAGGATCGCCGAGATGAGGGTGCCGGCGTGGCCGATACCGATCCAGAACACGAAGTTGGTGATGTCCCAGGCCCAGAAGACCGGGTTGTTCAAGCCCCAGACGCCGACGCCGGTCGACACCAGATAAATCAATTCCAGGGGAACCAGGGTGGCGATGGCTCCGCTGATGATCGTGAAAACCCACCACCAAATCGGGGTTTTGCTCTCGATCATCGCCGAGACGTGTTCCGTGATCCAAGCCATGGAGCGGTTGTTCCGCACCAGCGGCTTCCGCTCCATGATGTTGCCCTTGGCGGGGCCGAAATGTGCTGTGGCCTCACTCATGATCAATGACTTCCGTGTTCTTTGCCGGGTGCGGCGGGTTCATGTCCCAGGACCCCGTCCTCGTGGACTCCGTGGCCGGTTCCGTGGTCGCCTTCATGCGCACCGGCATGGATCAGGCTGGAGCCCACTTTGTCGGCACCCGGCATTTTCGGGTTGGGATTGCGGACCTTGGCCAGGTAGCTCAGGCGCGGACGCACGTTGAGATAGTCGAGGAGGTTGTAATTCCGGTCGACTTTCTTGAGCTGGCTGACCCGGCTGTTGGGATCGGAAAGATCGCCGAAGATGATGGCATCGGCCGGACAGGACTGCTGGCAGGCGGTCTGCACCGAATCCGTGGGGATCTTGATGCTGTCGTAGTCCCCCGCCCCGCGCGCCTTGACCTTGTGGTTGATCTTGGCGGTTTCAAGGCGTTGGACGCAGAAGGTGCACTTCTCGATGACCCCGCGCATGCGCACGGTGACATTGGGATTTTTCTGCATCTGGATGGAGTCGGGCTTGCCCGCTTCACCCAAAGGTCCGAGGTAAAGGGAATCCAGCTGGCGCTTGTTGTAGTCGAAGAAGTTGAACCGCCGCACTTTGTAGGGGCAGTTGTTGGCGCAATACCGCGTGCCGATGCAGCGGTTGTAGGCCATGACGTTCAAACCTTCCTCGTTGTGCACGGTGGCGTTCACCGGGCAGACGGTCTCGCACGGCGCGTTTTCGCAGTGCATGCAGGTCACGGGCTGCATGACCATTTCGGGGTCGTTGGGCAGCTCTTCCCTGTGGTTGTCGGAGCGGAACTTCGAGGCCCCGGAGAAATAACGGTCGATGCGCATCCAGTGCAGCTCGCGTCCCTTGGCCACTTGGTCCTTGCCCACGATCGGGATGTTGTTCTCCGCCTGGCAGGCGATGACGCAGGCATTGCAACCGGTGCAGGAGGTCAGGTCGATGACCATGCCCCACTGGTGGAACTTCTCGTAATCGAACGGGGGCGACTTGTAGAAGCTCTTGTCCGTCGGCTTGGCGTGGCTTTCAAGGCCCTGGGCAAAGGCGAATTTCGGGTTCTGCTTGTAATGCTCGAGGGGAGCTTCGCGGACGATGTCGCGGCCTTCCATGCTCCAGTGTTCCTGGGTGATGGCGAACTGGAAGCGGTGGCCGGTCTTCTCGAGGGTGGCCCCGGTGATGACGTAGGGCGCCGCGGATGTGCGGAGGGCGTAGGCGTTGTATCCCACCTTGTCGCCCACCCGGCCCGACTGGGTGCGGCCGTAGCCCAGGGTCAGGGTCAGGGCATGGTCGGCATGGCCGAGCTGGATCAGGATCGGCGCCTCGAGGGTGCGGGATCCCAGGGTCAACCGGACAATGTCGGTGGTTTCCTTGCCGTTTTCTGTGGCTTGGTAAAGGCCCAGTTCCTTGGCGGTCGTCGGGCTGATCAAAATCGCGTTGTCCCAGGTGACCTTGGTCACGGGATCGGGCAATTCCTGCAGCCAGCCGTTGTTGGCATAACGGCCGTCATCCACGGAGGTGTCGGCCACAAAGGCGACTTCGAGATTGTTGGCGGAAAGAGCGGGCTTGGGAATTTCCACCGAGGCAAGGGAGGCCAGTGCGGCGGCGGAGACCCGGGCGGTTTCAGGTTTGGCGGCGGAACCCTCGAGATAGCCATCACGGACAAATTTCTGCCAGGCGGCGTCAAAGCCGGCCGATCCGGCGCGCTGGCGGAAAGTGTCCTGGACCAACTCCGGTCCTTCGACAAAGTCCTTCCCCTCGCCCGCACTGATGCCGGCGAGACGGGCCAGAAACTGGGGAGCGGAAATACCCCCGAAGAGCGGCAGGACCATGGGCTGGATCGAACCATAGGATCCGTCCTCCAGAACCGCGTCGCCCCAAGCTTCGAGGTAATGGGCCAACGGGGCATTCCAGGTGCTCAGCGCCGAGGTTTCGTCCTCGTGGTCGGAAAGGCGGATCACCGTGGGAACCGAGCGCAGCCACTCGGACCAGTTCAGGTCCGCGGGGGAATTGTAGACCGGATTGCCTCCCAGGATGAAGAGAGTCTTGATCTGGCCTTCGCGGATTTTGCCCGTCAGATCCAGGAAACTGACCGATGAGGGGGATGGGGCCGAAACCACCTCCACCGTCGTGCCCAGCGATCCAAGGGCCTGGTTGATGGCGGCGGCGGCCAGATGAACGGCGACCGATTGTCCGGCTCCCGCCACGACCAAAGCACTGTTGCCGGCGGCCACGAGATCCGCGGCGGCTTCGGTGATCCAGGATGCGCTGACGCCCCCGGGAAGTTCCACATTCGGGCCCGAACCGGTGACCGCACGCAAAAGGGCCGCGGCCACTGCCGGAACCCGGGAAGCGGCCACGCGGAGCCGGTGGTCGGAGCATGAACCGGTCAGGGTGTAGCGGCCTTCCACGGCATAAAGCCGGTTCATGGGGGTTTGGGCATCGGCCAGCTTGCGCCCGTTCGCGAAGCCGCGGACCGCCTGCAGTCCGCCTTCATCCGAACCCAGGATGTCGGCATCCAGGGTGAGAATGACTTTCGCCTTGGCGGTGTTCAACCGGAGGGCCTTGCCTTCGCCGAAAGCGATACGGGCGGCCTCGGCGGCGTTTGTTGCTGCCAGCGGCTCGTAAGTGGTCCACGTGATCTGGGGGAATTTCTTCTGGAGTTCGCCCCGGAGCCGGTTGACCGTGGGGGAATTGAATTCCTGGCTGAGAACGGCCAGGCCGGCGCCATTGCCGGCGCCCTTCACCGCTTCGTCCACCGCGGCCAGGAAAGCCGCGCGGTCCGAGGCCTTGCCCAGCTTGGTGAAGCGGCGGGTGCGGTCGGGATCGTAAACATCCAGAATGGAAGCCTGGCTGTAGAGGTCCGCCTTTCCCTTGGCCGCGGGATGGGCGGGATTGCCTTCGACCTTGATCGGCCGTCCCTGGTAGGAAGTCACCAGGAGCGGCGCGCCACCACGGCGGCGGGGCATCGAGGTGGCGTAGGTCAGGGTCTTTCCCGGGATGACCCACTCGGGGGTTTTGGCGTAGGAAAGGATGTGGGATTCCGGGCGGCGGCAACCGCTCATGCCGAGTCCGGCCAGGGCCATGGAAGCGCCCATGAGACGGAGGAAGCTGCGGCGGGAAACATCGTCGCCCCAGAATTCGGCGGCCCCGGCGGGGAATTCCTTTTCCAGCCATCCCTGGAATTCAGGGGTCTGGGAATACTCATCCAAGCTGCGCCAGTAGGTGCGGCCGGTTTCGCGGGCGGGAGGATGCTGGACAACTCGTTTCATCGGTGGCAGGCGGCGCAGGTTTGGGGCGGGTTGATGTTCCATTCCTTCACAAGTTTCCGGCCCATCTCGACCTGGGCCGAGGGGCTCTTCGCCTTCCAATCGAGGTTGAAGACCTCTTCCTGGGGGCGGATCTGGCGCTCGGGATGGCGGTGGCACTCCAGGCACCAGCCCATGCTGTGGGGTTGGTCCTGGGCGACAACGTCCATCCGGTTGATCTGGCCGTGGCAGCTGGCGCAGCTGATGCCGCTGTTCACGTGGATGGAATGGTTGAAATAGACGTAATCAGGCGCCTTGTGGATGCGGACCCACGGGATCGGGGTGCCCTGCTTCCAGCTTTCCACCACGGGCAGCAATTTCGGGCTGTTGGGCTTCACCTGGCTGTGGCAGCCCATGCAGGTCTGGGTGTTGGGCACGTTGGAATGCTCCGACACCTCGACGCCGTTGTGGCAGAAGCGGCAGTCCATCCCGAGCTGGTTGACGTGGATGGCGTGGGAAAATTCCACCGGTTGCTTCGGCTGGTAGCCCACCCGGGTGTATTTCGGCGTGAAATAGTAGGACACGCCCACCACCGCCGCGGCACCAAGGCATGAGAAGGCCACGATCAACTTGACCGGGAGCCAGTTCGTCCATTGGGGAAAAATGTTAGCCATCGAAATTTAATGTATTTTGAGCCCCAACCATTCATCCGGCCGATGGGGCCGTTCCGGAACGATCCGAAACGGCATTCATACAGACAGAAAACTGCGAGAAGCCTGCATGGAAATGTCAGCCGGAGAAGAAATTGTCAACACCAGACTGGAATTTTCCTGCAAGGAATTGTTGCGACGTGCTTGCAAAAGCTTTGTCCCCCGGCGAACGCAGGTTTTATGCGGCACCCAAAGTCATTAAGTCGGCTATTGCTGCCATTAATTTTTCTATTAGCAGAGTTTTCCGCCGCACTACCCGGGAGGCTGGTCCTGCGGAGGATCGGGAATCGCGGCCGCTTCCCGCTGGCGGCGGAGGTGGTACTCCTCCTCGAGTCTGGTGGCGCGCAACCGGCGGCGGAAAAAGATCTGGTTCAGGCCATGGCTTAACCAGGCATAAACCAACAAAACAGGCAGGGCCAACAACAGCAGCGCCACGAATGCGCCGGCAGCACCCAGCGTGATGGCCATCTGGGCCTTCGCGTTGCCCGGCTTGGTCCTCCATGCCTCCAAAACCAGCCTCCAGGCCGTCCAGAAATGGTGCTCCCCGAGCGCGGTCTGCGCGACCTCGACCAGAATGTCCGCCTGCTGCTGTTGGAGAAATTCCCAGTCCCCGCCATTGCCCTCCATTTTCAGCCGCTTGTCGCGGGCCAGATCCAGCACTTCATCGTACTTCTTTTTGTCAATCAGCCGCTGGAGTTGCGCGGCCTCCTCGGCGGCCTTCCATTCCTGGAAAATCACCCTGATTTCCTGCACGCGGCTCCGGATGGCCTCGTTGGCGATGGAGGAGCGGCTGAGGAGGGATTTGAGGTGCTCCTCGAGCTGGCCCCATTCCTTGTCGGCCAGGGCTTTTTCGAGCAAAGCCAGTTCCTGGGCGACGGCCTGCTCTTCTTGGGTGGAGGCAAACCACGCGACCCACCCGGCCTTGCCCGGGTAATCCGGGGAAAAGAGCGCCAGGACCGGCTGCCACGATGCAATCCGGTCCGAGGCGTCCGCCACCTTCCCCTCGCGCAGGTCCTGTTCAACCCGCCCGCGGACGCGGACCAGCCCGGTATTCAACCGGACGTTGGTCCATTCCAAATCCTTCCAGAGCCCCCGGACCCGCTGGAGGGAATTCAGAAAAAGATCCCGATCAGCCAGGGGATCCAGGGCCTCGTTGTCCAAGCGGGACATGATACCCCAGGCCTCCCAGAATGGGTCCAGGGGTTCTTCCAAAACGCTCCAATCCGCCTTGCTCTTTTTGAATGCCTCGGAGAACTGGGATCGGCGCAGGGCCACCAGCCGGCGCACCTCCTCCTGCAGGGCGGGATAAAAGCGGCTGGCATGGTGGGACTGCAGCCCTTTGAGCAGCGTATCCCAGTCTTCAAGGACCGCCGGGGCCGCATCGGCGGGCAGCCCGCTCCGGTACGTCCACGCGAGCCTGTCGGTATCCCCAAGCTCCGCAGGCCTGAACCACCGGTCAAGGACCCGGAAATTGCCCTGTTGCACCTTTTCCAATTCGGACTGCCACCGCTTCCTCTCCGCCGCAGCTTCGGCGGCATGGGGAGATTCCGGATATTGCTTCAGGAAGGCCTCCATTTTTTTCAAGGGACCCTCGTAGAAGGAGGCGGGTCGGGAATGCCGCGGCCACTGCAGCACTTTCCCCAGTTCATACCAGGGCCGGAGGCTGGCATCCCCACGGCGTACCCGCACCACATCCGCCCGGGGAATCGCCACCACCTGCTGGATGCCCCGGAAGGTCGAAACATCCACCCGGTACGCCGTGGCGGTTTCCTCCATGATCAAACAGGGAATTTCCGGGCCCGGAACCCCCGGGGGAAGCGCCCCCCCCTCCCTGACCACGACAAGATCGGGCATGGGTAGATCCCCGCCCGCCGAAGCCCTGCCCTCGCCACCGGACAAACCAAACAGGCAAACGGCCAGATAAAATGCGGTGGATAATTTTACAACATTCATCTGTTGGACAAATACTGGATGCACCGGGGGCTGGGAAACAAGCGCAATCCCCCCATGGCATTCCGTCTTGTCACCCCCTTCGGAAAACGGCACCTTGGCAGGCCGATGAACGAACGGAACCCCACGCCTGCCGCCTCCCCGCGCGGATTCCGTACACTCCTGGACGACTTCTCGGTCCTGGTCAAATTGCGGCTCACCCTGCTGGTGCTCGGCACCACCCTCGGGGGCTTCTACCTCGGCAAAACCGCCGGTGTTTCCTGGGGCACCGGACTCCATGTTCTTTGGGGCACCGGACTGGTGGCGGCGGGTGCTGCGGCGTTGAACCAGCTGTTGGAAATCAAAGCCGATGCCCGCATGCGCCGCACCCAGGACCGCCCCCTGCCCGGCGGCCGGATCGGCGAGCAGGATGCCTTGTTTTTCGGGGTGTCCCTCTCGGGATTCGGACTGGTCTGGCTTGGCCTCTTGGTGAACCCCCTGTCCTCCTGCCTCGCCGCCCTGACACTGGGCTCCTACCTGTTCATTTACACCCCTTCCAAAAAGGTTTCCCCGTTGAACACCCTCATCGGCGCGGTGCCCGGCGCCATTCCCCCGGTCATCGGCTGGGCCGGGGCGACCGGACGGCTCGGCACCGGGGCCGCATTCCTCTTCGCCCTCCTTTTTCTTTGGCAAATGCCCCATTTCCTCGCCATTGCCTGGCTTTACCGGGAGGACTACGCCCGCGGGGGATTCCGGATGCTGACCCTTCACGACGAATCGGGCAAATCGACCGGCATCAAGAGCGCGTGTTATGCGGCGCTCCTGCTTCCGGTGGTTGTCGCCGCCTGGTGGTTGGGCCTGGAAGGCCCGGTCTATCTGGGCGGCAGCCTCGTGGTCTCATCCGTCTATGCCGCCGCGGCCGTCAAAATGGCCGTCCATCCCGGGAAACAAACGGCCCGGACCCTGTTTTTTGCCTCGCTGCTTTACCTGCCCCTGATGATGGTCCTGCTGGCCCTCGACAAGACGGGCTGACCGTCCACCCTCACATCACGGTGAGGATAATTCCCGAAAGAATCAGGACCGACCCGGCCAGCCGGCGCAGCATGACCCCTCCCCCGGAGGCTTTTTCGGTGTTGCCGAACCAGTGCCCCACGAACCAGACCAGGACCACGCTCCAGATGCCGCGGGCGCTGTAAATGATGTTGGCCTCGGCCGCCTTGCCGAAAATGCCGATGGCAATGAAAAGCGAAAGGGCCTGCAGGGCGATGATCACCACGCCCAGGCCGACATATCGGGCGGCCCCCGGGGGCATCCTCCAAAGGGGGGCGCGGAATAGCGGCACGAGGATGAACGACGCCAGGAGGGTCACCGAACTGGTGATGGACATGAAATAGCCAAAGCCGATGACCGGGGTCCATTTCTTGATCAGGATGTCCCCCAGGGAAAAGGCCATGGCGCTCGACCCGGCGAACAGGATGGTATTGATGACGCGGCGGCGGTCGTGCGGAAGCCCTCCCCCCTGGAGAAACACAATCCCGGCGAGGGTCAGGCCCGCCGCCGTCCAAATGCGCCAGCCGAGCCTTTCCCCGGCGAAAAGCACCAGGAAAAGGGCGACAAGGATCACCTTGGAACCCAGCACCGGGGTGGTCACGGAAACTTCCCCGCGGACAAGCGCCAGCATGGTCAGAACCTGCCCGAGAAAAAAGAGCAGCCCGGACACCACCGGAGGCCACCAAGGATCAAGTTTCGCGAATGGCCCGGCCCAGTACAGGGCGGGGACAAAAACCACCCACAGCGCCAGATTGCTGAGAAAAGTCATCCTCCAGGGACCCATGCCGGAATCCACCGCCCGCTTGAGGCAAAGGGCACCCACCGCATAACCCAGCGAGGAACCCAGCGGCAGCAGATAAATCCAGCGGTCCATAGCGGATCAAACTCGCCCAATCCCGCATGGAAACAAGCGGGTTCTCAAGGGCCTCAAACCGGGGCCAGTTGCCGGCGCACGATCCGCTTCCGGACCGTCACCACCTCTTGGCTCAGGTCGGTCAGCTTGACCATCCCCTCCCAACCGCGTGCCACATGGATCGCACCGAGTTGGAATCCCGATTGCGGAAAATTGGAAGGCATTTCCACGAGGACAATTTCCTTCAGGCCGAAACCCTTTTCGCGGATGTCGCGCAACCGGGCCTTGGTCCAGACATGGTTGACCGTCATCAAAAAAACCACCTGGTCGGCCACTTCCATCGCGTGATTCAAGAAAGGCCGGATCTGACTCCACGGGGGGTTGGTGATGATCCAATCCACTTTCTCATTCCAATCGAAAAAATCTTCCCCCCGCTGGATTTCGCACGATGACGCCCCGGGCATGTGGGCCAGGAAATGTCCCTGCCCGCAACAGGGTTCCAAAATACGTCCGGTGGGACGGAAATGCCGCACCAGGCGACCCGCCATCTCCAAAGGAGTTTGCACCACATCGTCGCTTATATAGTCCCGGTTTGGCTGAAAACGCATGCGAAGTTTTGTTTTTACCTAGATACTGGTAAAAATCCATCTTTTTATCGCTTTTACTGTAATAAATAGTCATTCCGTTCTCGCCGACACCCGAACGATCGAGCCATGATGCCCCCATGAAACGGGCGGACTTGCTTCGCGAAGTGGCCACCTTGGTGCAGGCGGGCGTGCCTCTTTCCAAGGGCCTGCAACACCTCATCCCGAGCCTGCCGCGGAACCTCGGGAAAGAAGCCGCCCTCTGGCAAAAAAATCTTGAGCAAGGGAAACCCCTGTCGTCCGCCTTTGTGGAGAGCGGCGAGACATTCGGACCGGGTGCGATTGCCCTGGTCGAGGCCGGAGAGGTTTCAGGACAACTGGCGGAAAGCCTGCATGTGCTGGCCCAGGAATCGGAAATCCGGGACCGGCGGCTCTCCCGTCTGACCACGGCGCTGATCTATCCCGTCATTCTGATCCATGCCGCCGCCCTCATTCCCTCGTTTGGAACGTGGTACCAACGGGGTCTGGCAGCGGCCGTCTTCCAGGCTGCCACCGTGCTGGTTCCCGTGTATATTCTTGCCATCCTGGTGTGGATGACATGGAAAATGCGTTCCGGGCACACCGGTCCCGCCCGTCTCATCGACCGGTGCCTCATCGTTGTCCCGTTTTTGGGATCCACCCTGGTTCGCCTTTCGCTGGCCCGTTGGGGAAGAATCCTGGCCTGCCTGATGGATGCGGGTATCCGTCTGGAAGATGCCCTGGAACAGGCGGCCCGGGCATGCGGCAATGCCGCCGTGTCCGCCAATCTGGGCGCAAGATCCCGGGATATCCTGCAGGGACATTCGGTCACGCAGATCCTCCAGGACTCCCGGCTGGCCGACGCCATGATCACAGCAACCGTACAAACCGGCGAAACCAGCGGAACCCTGCCCCGGGCGCTCCGGGACATGGCCGGACGCGCGGAATTCCAGAGCCAGCAAAACCTCGACCGGATGGCCGCCCTGCTCCCCATCGCCTGTTATCTTGCCGGGGTCGTCATTGTCGTGGCGCAAATGGTCCGCATTCTTTCGCCCATCGTCCAAACCTATCAAGAGCTTTTGCCCTAAATAGTTTCAGGGGGCCTGTTCCGGCAGGGGCTTCGGCCCGGGCAGTTCGATCACCCTCGGCCCGGGCGGCGGCGGGGCGGGGGAAACGGCGGGCTCCGCGGCCGGCGCCGCCGGCCGGACCGTCTCCGGGGGCGGATTCCCCACTTCAAGCATGACCGAGGTGGCCCGGAAATTCTCCACCATCAGGTCGAGCCAATATCGGGTTCCCAGGGGGGTCTTGGTATCTGAAACCACCCGGATATCGAGGAATTCCTCCACCCGGTTGAAAGGGAGCTTGGCCTGGTTCTGGCGGTAGCGGGCCTCGTCCCCGTATTTGCGGATGCGCACATCGGTGACCCGCTCGAAATTTTTGCCCGCCAGACGGATCGTCCTCGCCTGGCCATCGGGGGGGATCATCAGGGGGTCGGGATTCGTACCGGTGACCAGGGGAACCTGGTCCCGGTCGGCCACGATGGTGTTCGTCTTGGACCGGCGGGCTGCCTGGCTGAGATCCAGCCCCTGGGACGTGGCCTGGGCGCGGGGATCCCCCGTGGCAACCACCTCGACACGGCCGGGAACAGGCCGGCTTCCCTGCGCAGTGACCGCCACCAGGCTGTAAGACCCAAGCGGGGCATCGGGCCGCACCAGGATCCTCAATTCGTGGCTGCCATCGGGAAGCGCCAGCGGACGTCCGAGCACATAATTGCCCGTCCTGCCCTCGCGCTGGCCCCTGACTTCTTCAAGCGACTCCATCCCGCCCCCGCGCAGGATGGCCCGCCCGTTCACCGATCCCACTTCCACCACCAGGACCGCGGGAGACAATCCCTCCGGGAGGGTTTCCGCGGCAAGGACAGTATTCCAGCCGGGAAACAGGGCCACCGCCAAACACCAGAAAATAAGCCGGTTCACAACAGCCAGCCTAGACCATGCGGGCAAATTTGTCCAAACGCGGAACCGTTGGCATCCCCCCACCCCCTCTGGTATAAGCGTCGCATGCCCCAACAGTTTGTTGCCGATCCCGGGCAAAATTTCGCCTGCCGGGACTGCCCCGCATGGTGCTGCCGCATGCCCTGGCGCATCACGGTGACCGGCGAGGAAAAAGACAGGATCCTGGCCCTCGATTGGGTCCAATCGCGGCTGGCTTCCTCCGGATTGTCCCCCGTTTTTTCACCCATTGAGGGGCGCGGGTTCATCCTGCCCATGGTGGAAAAAAAACGCATACTCCAATGTGCCTTTCTCGACGAAGACAAACTCTGCAGCCTCCACAAGCGCGGGGGTATCGATGCCACCCCCCAGACCTGCCAGACTTTCCCCTTCGGCTTCATCGAGTTGGAAGACGGCAGCCTCCAGTCTTATCTCTCGCATTTGTGCCCCTCGATCCGCAACAACTACGGGGAACCCCTTGCGCCGCAGTTGCCGGAAAAAGCCGGCCGGATGAAGGGCCTGGCCCCGTTCAAAATGGTCCCCCGGCTCCGCCTCGGCCCGGGTCATATCCGCCAGGCGGACTATCTGGTCTGGGCGGACCGCGCCGCCGGATTGATCGGGGAAACCACGGCCCCCGCCTCCGCCCTGCAACAAATCCAGGACTGGACGATGGCCCTCGCTTCGGAAGTTCCACCCGGGGGGGAATTCGGCGGTGGCTGGACGGGTTCGGAACTCCGTGGGGCGGTGGACGTGCCCGCGGCCCCACCGGAAAACTGGGCCAAATCCACCCGGCTGCTGCTGGCCATCTGCCTGCTGCCCGTTTCGTATCCCAGCCGCGTGAGCGGCGGGCACGGCATGCTCGAACGCCTCCGCTTCTACCAGGCTTCGCTCGGCTTCGTGCGCAGGCTGGTCGGCCAAAAAAAGGTTGTGGACCTGCTCTTCCTGGATGAACCCGTGGAATTGGCCGCGGCGTTTTCCATCCCATCCGCCATCACCTCCCCGGAATGCCGGGCCAGGCTTTCCCGGTTTCTCCGCGGGCTCCTCCAGCGCCGCAACTTTTTCTTCACGGACAAATCCCTTGAAAAAATTGTCTTCCTCCTCGCCCTTGCCGGATCGGTCGTCACCGTTTTCGCCCGCCTGAAGGCCGCCTCGGCAGGACGTTCCGCCTGCGAACCTTCCGACTTGGCGGAGGGGGAGAGCGTGGCGGAATTTGTCCTGACCTACCACAGCAACTTGGTCGAATCCCAGAAGGCCCTGGAAATCCTCACGGGGTTCATGGCGTCCTATCCCCCGGCGTTCCTCGGATTGATCGAAACCTACTAATAACCTGTTAGCCAGCCTGGGACGGCACGGAGCAACGGCAGACCGCCTCTACCGGGAGGCATTCAACATCCGCAGGGCCTCGGCATGCACCAAGGGTGAACCGGCCACCGCGTTGCCCGCAGAAATGGGATCGCCTCCATCCCAGGAAGTGATCACTCCGCCCGCCCCCTCGATGATGGGGATAAGGGGCAACAGATCCCACGGGTTCAGGATGGGGTCCGTCATCAAATCGGCACGGCCCGCAGCCACCATCAGGTAGCCATAACAGTCACCCCAGGTCCGGAAAAGACGGGCCGACTGTACCATCCGGGTGAACACGGCGGTCTTCTGTTTTTCCTCCACACTTTTCAGACAGGTCCCCAAAACAAGGGCTCCACCCAATCCGGCACACGGGCGGACCTTCACCGGACGGTTGTTCAGGGTCGTCGCTTTCCCATCACCGAGGCACATCTCCTCCAAAATGGGCTGGTAAATGCACCCCGCCACCGGCTTGCCCCCGTGCAAGAGTCCGATGAGAACCCCGAACAGGGGAATGCCGGCCACGAAAGACTTGGTGCCGTCGATGGGATCCAGAATCCAGACATATTCGGCACCGGCATTCTGGTTGCCGAATTCCTCCCCGATAATGCCGTGGTGGGGATGGTGCTTGCCGATGAGATCGCGCATGATCTCTTCCGCACGCCGGTCGGCCTGGGTCACCGGGGTGGCATCGGATTTGGAATCCACCACCAGGTCCGGGTTCTGGAAATACGGACGGATCACTTCTCCGGCGGTGCGTGCCAGGGTTTCCAGAAACAAAAGGGCGGCCTCGGATTTCACAGCCGGTGATTAGAACATTTCCGGCCGCCCTTGTCGCAAAGAATCGTCAACGTTTGTGGGATCCCCCCCTCCAGGGGATTCCGAACCGGGCAGCCTCTTTGCTCGCACATCCTCTTGCTCTCGAATTAATAAATGCATAGCCTTTTCCTTTCTGTGCGGTACTTCCATCTGAATCCGTTGGGGAATTGAGCGTGAAACCTGCCCGTATTAACGACATCCGGACAGCCGCCCTGCTTGTATTCCTCGCATTCACCGCCATCCCGGCACAGGCGGAGGGCCTGATGAACCTCCGGAAGCCCGAAGGCCCGCGTATTCCCGTCACGGAAATCATCTGGCCCGAACAACCGGGAAATGCCTCCATCTGCCTCTGGGAAGACGACAAACTCGCCGCCTTCAGCTACGGCGTCGATGACAACTGCGCCATGGACGTCGACTGGTGGCTGGAACAAACCAAACTCTACAACATCAAGATCACCTGGTTCCTGATCACGGGCAATATCAACGGCACCGACCGGCCGCACATGAGCGGCAAATGGGAGCTTTGGCAAAAAGTCGTCGCCGAGGGCCATGCGGTCGAATCCCACAGCGTCAACCACCTCTCCAAGGTCGGCGCCCCCGAATGGCAGGGAACGGAATGGGAGTATTCCGAATCGCTCAAACAAATCGAAACCAACATTCCCGGATACCGCGTCTTCGGCATCGCCTATCCGGGAGGCAAGGGGCAGGAGACGAACGATCCCAACCTGGCCGCCAAACATTATCTGGCCGGGCGCGGCGGCTATCCCTCACCCAACGAGGCCACCTCCATTGATTATCTTTCCGTACATGCCTCCAGCGGCCCCTATTACAAACCCATCGGTGAGGATCCCAAGAAAGATTTCGCCAATTTCAACAACATCCTCATCCCCGACGGCCCCAACAAAAAACAATACCGGGGCTGGGCATTCGGCTTTTCCCACTTCGTCGGCAGGGATGACCTCAAACAGGGTGCCCTGGCCATGCTCGATTGGTACAAGGCCAACGCGGACAAATTGTGGGCGGGGCTGTTCCGCGACGTCGCACGCTACGGGCAGGAGCGCGACACGGCCAAGCTCGTGGTGGATGAAAATACCGCGGACCGGATCGCTTTCACCCTGACCGACCAGATGGACGACCGCTTCTACGATTATCCGCTCACGGTCAAGGTCCGCATCCCCGACGCGTGGAAAAACCCGAAAGCCCTGCAGCAGGACAAGGAAATCTCCGCCACCCCGCTCGATCACGAAGGCGGCAAATTTTTGCTCGTCAAGGCGGTGCCGGACCGGGGACCGGTGGTACTGCAAACCCGCTAACAACTCTTCATCCAACCCATCGAAGGAATTCCTTCCGACCGCGACAAAGATCAATCCTATGAATCAAAAAGTCTACCAAGCCAGCAACCGCGACGTCCACCTCTGGGCCATGGGGAGCCTCGCGGATTACATGCTGTTCGTCGCCTTCAACGCACTCATCCTTCCGATCTACGTCACCGGCTTCGGGATGGATGCCCGCTGGGTCGGTTGGGCTCTGGTCGTTCCCCGCATCTTCGACGCTCTCATCGACCCGATCCTGGGACGATTCTCGGACAACTTCAAAAGCCGCTGGGGCCGGCGCAGGCCGTTCATGATTTTCGCGGCGGCCCTGGGCGGAACCATGCTGATGGCCATGTGGTGGCCCTCGCAGAGTTGGGAAAAGTGGGCCCAGTTTGCCTGGCTGCTGACCACCAGCATCCTGCTCTATTTCAGCTACGGCATGTACAGCATGACCTATCTCGCCCTCGGTTATGAACTGACCGACGACCACCACCAGCGCGCCAAGGTACAGGCGGTACGGGGCATGTACTTCTCGATTGCCGCGATGTGCGGCGGTTGGATCTACTGGCTGGCCCTCCGCCCGTTTTTCGGCAATGAAATCCACGGTATCCGCATGGTCTCCGTGGCTTTGGCCATCGTCCTTTTCGGCTCAGCGGCCATCGCGGCCATCAACAGCAAGGAGCGGTTCACCAACGCCAACCGCAAGCATGTCAATCTGTTCAAGGCGCTGCGCTCCACCCTGACCCTGAAGCCCTTCGCCATTCTGCTCTCCATCCGCATCATCAGTTCCCTGTCGGGTCTGGGAGGGGCTTCCATCGGCTTCTTCATCGTCACCTATTACGTCTGCCAGGGTGACAAGGTGACCGCGACCTCCCTGTCGGGATTCAATGGCAACGTCGGTTTCGTCATGGCGCTCCTGATCGTGCCCTTGTCCACCTGGCTCAGCCGCAAAATCGAGAGGCGCTGGGGCGTCATCCTCTGGGTGGGTGTGACAGCACTGGGAGCCATCGCCGCGCCGTTGGTGGCCCGGCCCGGTCATCCCTACGTCTACCTGACCTATATGATCATTGTCGCCGTTTTGACCATGACCTTCGGCATTTTCATGACGGCCATCATGCCGGATATCTGCGATATCGATGAATTGGAATCGGGCGAACGGCGCGAAGGCCTCTTCTCGGCCGTGCTGGCTTTCCAGAGCAAGGTGGAAAATTCGGTGTGCATCCTGGCGAGCAGCTACCTGATCTCCTGGTCGGGCTTTAATGCCAAGGTGGCGGCCGCCGGTGGTATTCAGACCCCGGAATCCATCCGGATCATGTGGTGGCTGGCCTTCATCCCGCCCATCATTTTCAGCCTCATCGCCCTCGGTGTCGCCTTCTACTTTCCCATCACCCGCAAGATGATGGACGAAGTCAGGACGAAACTTGCGGCACGCCGCGCCGCCAAGGCGGCCGAAGAGGCCAATGCCGCGGATCAGTTGGCGGGAAACGTCCGGATCCAAGCCCTGAATCCGGCGCCGGAAGCGCCGGAAGCGGTCTGAACGACACCAGCCATGGCAGCCCCCATCAATCAGAAGGGGGTGCCGGGCATGGTCGGAATTCCTACTTGGCCTTGCCCTGGGCGGCCACGGCTGCGGCGGCCTTGGCAATTTCCGCGGGGTCACCCACGTAGTAATGCTTGATGGGCTTGAGATTCGCATCGAGCTCGTAAACCAACGGGATGCCGGTGGGAATGTTGAGTTCGAGGATGTCCTTGTCGGAAACGTTGTCCAAATACTTCACCAGGGCACGCAGGCTGTTGCCATGGGCCGCGATGACCACGCGCTTTCCACTCTTGATCGCCGGGGCCAGGCTTTTTTCCCACAGGGGCAGCACCCGGTTGACGGTATCCTTGAGGCATTCCGTCAAGGGAAGGTCCGAAGGCGCGAGATCCTTGTAGCGGGGATCATGTCCCGGCCACCGCTCGTCGCTTTTCTCAAGGGGAGGAGGAGCGATGTCGTAGGCACGCCGCCAGATTTTGACCTGATCTTCTCCGTGTTTGGCCGCAGTTTCGGATTTGTCCATGCCTTGAAGGGCCCCGTAGTGGCGTTCATTCAGGCGCCATTCCTTGTGGACCGGGATCCACAGGAGGTCCATTCCTTCGAGCACCAGGTTCAGCGTCTTGATGGCCCGCTTGAGCACGGACACATAGGCCACATCAAATACATACCCGTCCTTCCTCAAATTCGCCCCGGCTTTGCGGCCTTCGGCGACCCCTTTTTCCGACAAATCAACGTCGGTCCAGCCGGTAAAACGATTTTCTTGGTTCCACGTGCTTTCGCCGTGACGGATGAGAACGAGTTTGTACATGGTAGTCCGACAATATCAGCCGGGCGTGGAAGACAACTCTTTTCCGGTGTGTCCGGGTCAATGGACGAATAAAATCCGCGCCAGGACCAGTCCCAGGATGATCCCGATGGCGACACCTGCCAGGAGGACGAAGAGCCAGGGAGGCCCGGCGGGCACGGGGGGCTTGGCCTCCAGCTTCAGCGCATTTGATCCGGCCACTGCCGTCTGGGTCCCGCCGGCCCGCGGGGGCTCGGGGGGTGGCGCGACCTGCACTCCTGTTGGGACAAGGGGAGTTTTGGTGGTTTTGGGGAACATGGCACCACCGGGAAAGGCGGCAGACTGGACCGTGACCAAATGGCCCGATTCGGTGATGGAAACCCGGGTCGGGGAGGTCTTGGTCTTGGCGGAATACGAATCCTTGGAGGGAATTTTGTTCGTACCGCGCTGCAGTTTTTCCCAGTCAATCCGCGGCTGGGGAATCGGCTCGTCGACCGTTCCCGTGGAACCCACCTCGGGGTCGAGGCGGAATTTCATATGGCCGAAAGTGATTTCCATGCCCACCAGGACGGGAGCCGTCTCGCTGATGCGGGCCGACGAAACAAAGGTACCGTTGCTGGATCCCAAATCCTGGACAAAAACCCCGGACTCGGTGTTGTGGATCCTGGCATGGCGGCGGCTGACGGACTCATCGGCCAGCTGGATATCGGCGTCCTCGTGCCGGCCAACCGTCACCACCCCGGGAAGAACCAGGTAAGGGGCTCCGGTTTCAAGGTCCCTGAGTTTGTATACTGTGGGCACAAGGCAGAAGTTAAGGCATTTGCGGCGCCGGGCAATCAGGATATGTGCCGGTACAAAAAAAGGCCCCGCGAACCTTGCGGTTCACGGGGCCATAGATACTGGCAACGACCTACTCTCACGAGGCCTAGCGCCTCACTACCATCGGCGATCACGCGTTTCACTTCCGGGTTCGGGATGGGACCGGGTGGGGCCGCGCCTCTAAGGTCACCAGAGTCCTGACGGATGACGGCCTGGGCCGCTTCCTCCAGATGCTCTGGCGACATTAAAAATCATGCCATTGTCTTGTCTGCCAAAGAACAAACCCGCCCTTTCGGGCAAGGCCGGTTCTCTGAAAACTATGCGTAGTTCTTCAAAACTGAAATCCTGATTCTAAGCCGGTCCCGATGGCAAGCCATCGGGGTTGCGCTTAAAATCATAAGATCAAGTCTGTCGGGAAATTAGTAACACTGAGCTGAACACATTACTGTGCTTACACTTGTGTCCTATCAACCTGGTAGTCTTCCAGGACCCTGATAGGGAAACCTCATCTTTGGATAGGCTTGGCGCTTAGATGCTTTCAGCGCTTATCCTTTCCGCACATAGCTACCCAGCGGTACCGTTGACACGATAACTGGAACACCAGAGGTGCGTCACTCCCGGTCCTCTCGTACTAAGGAGTGAATCCGTCAAGTTTCCTGCGCCCACAGAGGATAGAGGACCGAACTGTCTCACGACGTTCTGAACCCAGCTCGCGTACCGCTTTAACCGGCGAACAGCCGGACCCTTGGGACCTTCTCCAGCCCCAGGATGCGATGAGCCGACATCGAGGTGCCAAACCGCATCGTCGATATGAACTCTTGGATGCGATCAGCCTGTTATCCCTAGCGTACCTTTTGTCCGATGAGCGACGGCAATTCCACATTCTACCGCCGGATCACTTTGGCCTACTTTCGTATCTGTTCGACTTGTTGGTCTCACAGTTAAGCTCCCTTCTGCCAATACACTCGTCGCATGATTGCCAACCATGCTGAGGGAACCATCGCGCTCCTCCGTTACTCTTTAGGAGGAGACCGCCCCAGTCAAACTAACCTGCTGCCACTGTCCCCCACCCGGATTACGGGCTGGGGTTAGCGTCGTCATTAAAGTAAGGTGGTGTTTCATTGGCGACTCGGCCACCCCCGAAAGAGTGGCTTCAACGTCTCCCACTTACGCTAAGTAACGTCAGCAACGACGCCATAACAGCTTATAGTAAAGGTGCATAGGGTCTTTCCGTCCTTCTGCGGGTAGGCGGCATCTTCACCGCCACTACAACTTCGCTGAGCTTCTCCTGGAGACAGCGGTCAACTCGTTACACGATTCGTGCAGGTCGGAACTTACCCGACAAGGAATTTCGCTACCTTAGGACCGTTATAGTTACGGCCGACATTCACTCGGACTTAGGTTCAAAGCTTCGCCTTGCGGCTGACCTTTCCCCTTAATCTTGGAGCATTGGTCACGTGTCACACCCTATACATCGTCTTACGACTTAGCAGAGTGCTGTGTTTTTGATAAACAGTCGGTTGACCCCTTTCACTGCGGCCTCTCTTGCGAGAGGCGCCCCTTCTTCCGAAGTTACGGGGCTAGATTGCCGAGTTCCTTCAGGAGACTTCACTCACGCGCCTTGGTATACTCTACCCACCCACCTGTGTCGGTTTACGGTACGGGCACCTTAGTATTCACGGAAGATTTTCTCGGTGGTCGCTTTATAGAATCCGCTTCGGCCGTAGCCTCCACGTCCCCTTGCGGGACAAGGACAATCGTCGCCTCGCTCCACTCTGCGCCCACGTCCCTTCCGTTTAAATGTCGGTGGTGACGGAATATTGAACCGTCTGGCCATCGTCTACGCCCATCGGCCTCGACTTAGGTCCCGACTAACCCTGGGAGGACGAACCTTCCCCAGGAAACCTTGGGTTTACGGCGGGCCGGAATTCAACCGGCCTTATCGCTACTCATGTCTGCATTCTCACTTCCAAGCGCTCCACAGTTGGTTACCCTCCTGCTTCGCAGCACTCAGAACGCTCCCCTACCACGATATCCCGGCGAACCGGAATACCATCCGCGGCTTCGGCTGACAGCTTATCGCCAATCATTTTCGGCGCGAAGTTTCTCGATGAGTCAGCTGTTACGCACTGTTTAAATGGTGGCTGCCTCTAAGCCAACATCCTCACTGTCTAAGAAACTTCACATCCTTTCCACTGAGCTGTCATTGGGCGCCTTAGCCGGCGATCTGGGTTGTTTCCCTCTCGACCACACAGCTTATCCCACATGGACTTACTCCCGTGTTTCACCCTGCGGCATTCGGAGTTTGATTGGATTCGGTATCCGGGTGTGGACCCTAGTCCATTCAGTGCTCTACCTCCGCAGGTCAGCACACGAGGCTATACCTAAATATATTTCGGGGAGAACCAGCTATGACGGGGTTTGATTAGTCTTTCGCTCCTACCCACAGCTCATCCAAGCACGTTTCAATGTGCACTAGTTCGGTCCTTCACCACCGGTTAAGGTGGCTTCAACCTGGCCATGGGTAGATCACCTCCGCTTCGGGTCTAGCACCAGCGACTAAATCGCCCTTTGAGGACTCGCTTTCGCTTCGCCTTCGGACCATAAGCCCTTAAGCATGCCACTGATACTAACTCGCAGACTCATTATGCAAAAGGCAGGCCATCACCCCTTGCGGGGCTCTGACACATTGTAAGCACAAGGTTGCAGGAACTATTTCACTCCGCTCACAGCGGTGCTTTTCACCTTTCCCTCGCGGTACTTGTTCACTATCGGTCGCCTAGGAGTATTTAGCCTTATGCCGTGGTCGGCATGAATTCACACGAAGTTTCACGTGCATCGTGTTACTCAGGGTACCACTAGGGCTGTTTCTGTTTTCGGTTACGGGTCTCTCACCCTCTATGGAGCGGTTTTCCAGCCGCTTCACCTAACTTCCACAGTCCCATATCGTGGCCCTATAACCCCAGGAGGCAAGCCTCCTGGTTTGGGCTGTTCCGCTTTCGCTCGCCACTACTGACGGAATCGCATTCGCTTTCTATTCCTCCGGTTACTGAGATGTTTCACTTCGCCGGGTGTTGCTCTTCCGTGCCTATGTATTCAGCACGGAGGGATGCGGTATTAACCGCACCGGGTTACCCCATTCGGAAATCTTCGGATCAACACGTATTTGCCGTTCCCCGAAGCTTATCGCAGCTTATCACGTCCTTCATCGCCTCTAGGCGCCAAGGCATTCACCTTGTGCTCTTTCTAACTTGATCATGAGTTTATCTGGATCTCATTAATTATTACATTATTTTGAAGTTGTAGCCCGCGCACAATTAAGTGCACTTGACTACCTACGCATAGTTGTCAAAGAACCTTGGATTTCCCGGCCCGAGGCCGTTCCATCCGTTTTCCGGGTTCACCGAAACATCGGGCTTCTCAACAAGGAGAAAGACGATGTTTCGCGAACGTGCTGTCCAGGGACCGTGGGCCTGACTGGGCTCGAACCAGTGACCCTGCGCTTATCAAGCGCATGCTCTAACCAACTGAGCTACAGGCCCGGGCCGCTGGTGCGGAAATCGATTCGACCGGTTCCATCCCGCGGTACGCGGGAGTGGAGGCAAGGGGATTCGAACCCCTGACATCCAGCTTGCAAAGCTGGCGCTCTACCAACTGAGCTATGCCCCCGGGGGAATCCGGTCATCTTGCCGAAAACAGTAAGAACTAAAAAGACTGAGTGGATACGGAATGTCAAATGACCCGGAGTCGTTTCCAACTACCAGGCTTTGGAACCGCATGTTTTGGACTTTCGTCCAAAGGTTAGCGGTCGACCTCGCGAGCTCGATCCATGCCGGACTAGCCGGATGAAGAGCAGGCGTGCTCCTTAGAAAGGAGGTGATCCAGCCGCAGGTTCCCCTACGGCTACCTTGTTACGACTTCATCCCAATCACCAGCCATACCTTAGGCAAGCGCCTCCTTGCGGTTAGCAACTTGACTTCGGGTACAACCGGCTTTCATGATGTGACGGGCAGTGTGTACAAGGCCCGGGAACGTATTCACGGCGCCGTAGCTGATGCGCCATTACTAGCGATTCCAACTTCATGGAGGCGAGTTGCAGCCTCCAATCCGAACTGGGCCCACTTTTCTGGGATTAGCTTCACCTCGCGGCTCTGCGACCCTCTGTAGTGGGCATTGTAGTACGTGTGCAGCCCTGGTCATAAGGGCCATCCTGACTTGACGTCATCCCCACCTTCCTCCCCGTTGAACAGGGCAGTCTGACTAGAGAGCTTTCGCATATAACTAATCATAGGGGTTGCGCTCGTTGCGGGACTTAACCCAACATCTCACGACACGAGCTGACGACAGCCATGCAGCACCTGTGCAATTCGCCCTTGCGGGCCACCGTGTTTCCACGGATGAACAATGCATGTCAAGACCAGGTAAGGTTCTTCGCGTTGCATCGAATTAAGCCACATACTCCACCGCTTGTGCGGGCCCCCGTCAATTTCTTTGAGTTTTAATCTTGCGACCGTACTCCCCAGGCGGCTCATTTAACGCGTTAGCTACGGCACAGACGGGGTCGAATCCGCCTACACCTAATGAGCACCGTTTACTGCCAGGACTACCGGGGTATCTAATCCCGTTTGCTCCCCTGGCCTTCGTGCCTCAGAGTCAAGAATCGTCCAGAGAACTGCCTTCGCCGTTGGTGTTCCTCCTGATATCTACGCATTTCACCGCTACACCAGGAATTCCGTTCTCCCCTCCGATCTTCTAGCTCGGGAGTATCAAGCGCCATTTCGCCGTTAAGCGGCGAGATTTCACACCTGACTTTCCAAGCCTCCTACGCACCCTTTACGCCCAGTAAATCCGAACAACGCTTGGGACCTCTGTATTACCGCGGCTGCTGGCACAGAGTTAGCCGTCCCTTCCTCTCCCCATACCATCAAACGCTCCGGTTGTTCACCGGATCGTATTTGTCTGGGGTGACAGGAGTTTACGAGCCGAAGCCCTTCATCCTCCACGCGGCGTCGCTCCATCAGGGTTGCCCCCATTGTGAAAAATTCTCGACTGCTGCCACCCGTAGGTGTCTGGGCCGTGTCTCAGTCCCAGTGTGGCTGGTCGTCCTCTCAGACCAGCTACCCGTCAAAGCCTTGGTGAGCCATTACCTCACCAACTAGCTGATAGGACGCGGGCTCATCTGGAAGTGCGAGGCCTTACGGTCCCCCGCTTTGTTAATATGCGGTATTAATTCGCCTTTCGGCGAGCTATCCCCCTCTTCCAGGCAGATTCCCACGTGTTACGCACCCGTTCGCTACTGAACCTCCCCGATTGTTGCCAACCGGAAAGATCCCGTTCAACTTGCATGTCTTATCCACGCCGCCAGCGTTCGTTCTGAGCCAGAATCAAACTCTCCGAAAAAACTGATATGGACCGAAGTCCAAAGTTTTTCTGAGACCAATGACTCTTGGTCGCCAAAATGTATGTGCATCTGTAGTTCCCGACGGGAGTCGGGAACATAAACCCCACGGCGCATTGGCAATTGCCGTGTGGTCCATTCCGCACCACTCAATCTTCTGCTGTCTTACTGTCTTCGCACCGGCCCAAACCCTCTTCAGGCCCGGTGTTAAAATTCATTCAAAGATCAATCCGGCTTTCCGCCGTCGTTCACCGGTCCGGCTTCGGCGGGCTGACCCGCTTTCTGCCTTTCCGATCACCCTTCGGTTTTACGCGATGGGAGTTGAGAACATACCAAAATCAATTTGGGGGTCAACGTTTTTTCAAAGTATTTTCAACTTTTTCCAAACTTTCGAACCCTTCACCGACTTCATTTCTCAAAGAACAGGAATTGGGAAAGTATGGGTTTCTTATTTTCATACAACATGAAAGTACAGTTTTTTTAATGGCAAGACGTAAAATCCTGCCAATCAACACTTTGCGAAACAAAAAAAATGAAGCCGCCGCCCGTAAAATCCACCCTAACCACCCCCAAAATAACCTGGGGCCCGAACCCCCGGTCTTTCCACCCCGCTGCGGGGCTCTCCCCGGGCTGTCCGACGGCGCTTTTCCACGCCGCCCCGCGCGCCATTCTCCCTAACTACTTTCTACCGTAGCAGCTGAAAACGGCTCTTTTCCCGCGCCGAAGCCCCCGGTCCATTTCCCGCGGCTGACGCCCCGCAGGATCTCCCGCTGTCACAAAAGCCCACTCCATGCTTGTTTGCCGGGCAAATCCCGACAAGATTTACCCCTGATATGGCGTTACCCGTGGCCGGCACCCCAGACCGTCCGCGGAACCGCCCCCACCCATGACCCTCCACACCCCTATGATGAATCCCCACCTCGCCCACCTCCTTGAGCGCTGCCCCGAACTGGCCCCCATACAGCAGGATATTCTCTCAGCCCATGAAATGCTCCTCACCTCCCTGAAACAGGGAGGCCAACTCCTGCTCTGTGGCAATGGGGGCAGTGCCGCCGACTGTGAACACTGGGCGGGGGAACTGCTCAAGGGCTTCAAGAGCAAACGTCCCCTGTCCTCCGCGGACCAAGCCGCCCTGGGGCCGGAATTGGGGCCCAAGCTTCAGGGAGGTATCCCGGCCATCCCCCTCACCGGCTTTCCCGGGCTGGCCACGGCGTTCACCAACGATGTCGACCCCTTCCTTATATATGCCCAGTTGGTCTGGGGCCTGGGCCGGCCGGGGGACGTCCTCATCGGCATCAGCACCTCGGGCAATGCCTCCAATGTCGGCCATGCCGCCCGCACCGCCCGGGCCAAGGGGATCAAGGTCCTCGGCCTGACCGGCCAGACGGGGGGGGCCCTGAAGCCCCTGTGCGACCTTTGCCTGTGCGCCCCCTCGACGGAAACCTTCCGCATCCAGGAATTCCACCTTCCGATTTACCACTGCCTCTGCCTGATGCTGGAAGACGCCTTATTCCCCCGCCAAACCTCATAATATAGGGGGAGGGCAGGAGGCCGGTTGAAGGGGGGTATGGGAAATCGGGCCTCCTCTTCAGCCCGATAGAGCCTTATCCCGCCAGGATGGGAATGTCCGCCCACCCCCCATCCCCCCGGCCAATCGGCTGGGCAATTATCAATTCCCGGAATACTTGGGCCAGACCGCAGGCTCCCTTTGGAGCGTCTCCTTAGGACTAATACTTACACAACTTATTGTATATTATAAGCTTGAACAACCCCATTGGTGGTGCCAGAGTAGTCCAAGTTAAAGCCAAATCGGTTTGCTGATATTGACATTGAGCCAGTTTGCGTAGATTATCTTCCGTTTGAGTTAGTCACGGCTTAAGCCGCAAAACGTATGAAGAGAGACAAAGCCATTAACCTGATGCCTGCATTGGCAATGAAGAAGTTCTACAAGGAGCCCAAGAAGCGCTATGGGCTCTGGGGGACCCTGCTTCTTTCCAACATGGTTTGGATTGGAATGGTTTCCCTGCTGGGCTTCAGCCTTTGGACGAGCACCAAGGTCGGAACAGCCATGACGGAGTTCTACTTCCGTGAGCGTGCCGAATGGATCTCCAAGGACGCAAACATGCGCAAGGATTTGGAAGAAAGAAACTTGCAGATTGCCCGCATGGTCGCCCTGCAGACTTCCCAATCCCCCCAGGACGTGGTCCAGTTGGCCGGCAAGCTTTCCAAGGTGCTGAACAGTGCCTACGGATCCCGACGGGCCTTCTTGGAAGAAGCCCTGCCCCAGGCCATTCGTATGCAGGTTCAATACGGCATCCCGGCTTCCGCGATCATCTCCCAATCCATTTACGAGAGTGGTTACGGGGGAAGCGATCTGGCCAAGAACCATCATAACTATTTTGGCATCAAGGCCTTTTCCAGCTGGAAAGGCGAAAAGGCAGCCATGCCGACCAAAGACAGCGGTGTTCGCACGGTGGCCAACTTCCGCAAGTTTAAAGACCTCGGCGAAGGCTACCAAGGCTACGCCAACTACCTCCGTGAAACCGGCCGTTACGATAAGGCCTTCTACACCAACTCGGGGGTTGAGTTTGTCCGCAGGCTTTTGTCCTCCGGTTATTGCCCGGACGGCGATTATCTGGGCAATATCAAAACCATCATGGACCGCCATTGCCTCCAGGAACTGGACAATATCATCAAGGAAGGCGACCAAGCCCCTTACCAGATCGCCTGGTTGGCCAAAATGCAGGAGAAGAAGGAAAACTGAACGTTCTTCCCCGACCAAGGCCGCTTATCCCCGGATAAGCGGCCTTTTTCGTGCCGGTTTACTCTTGCGCCCGGAAGCCTTGTGCGTATGAACAATGCCCATGTCTTCCAAAATCCATGTCACCGTATGGGGTGAAAATGTCCACGAACAAACCCACGAAGCCGTCCGTAAAATCTATCCGAAAGGCATGCATGCCTGCATCGCCGACGGCCTCCGGGAATCCGCTGATTTCGAAGTCCGCACCGCCACCCTCCAGGATCCGGAGCATGGCATGACCGAGGAGGTCCTTGCGACCACCGATGTGCTCACCTGGTGGGGCCATGCCGCCCACAACAAGGTGGAGGATAAAATTGTCGACCGGATCCAGAAGCGCGTTCTCGAAGGCATGGGCCTGCTGGTCCTCCATTCCGGCCACCACTCCAAGATCTTCAAGCGCCTCATGGGCACGTCCTGCGACCTGTCGTGGCGGGAAGCCGGGGAAAAGGAGCGCATCTGGATCACCAATCCCGGCCATGCCATCGTCCAGGGCATCAACGCCTCCAGTTTTGAAATCGAGCACGAGGAGATGTATGGCGAGCCCTTCGGCATCCCCGCCCCCGACGAAACGTTGATGATCAGCTGGTTCCAGGGCGGCGAAGTCTTCCGTTCCGGAGTCACCTACACCCGGGGCAATGGGAAGATTTTCTATTTCCGTCCCGGGCATGAGGCCTACCCGACCTACCATCAGAAAGAAGTGAAACTCATCCTGAAAAACGGGGTGAGATGGGCCCACTCCCAGGGCCGGGTCTACCCCGGAGGCTGCCCGAATGTCACCTGGGACAAAGCCCCGGAAAAACTCACGCCCCAGGGCGAGAGCGTGCATTGAAGAAACCGGTAGACGGTGGACTGTTTACGGTAGGCGGCAAGGGCATGAGCCTTCTCTCCGCCTACAGTCCACTGTCCTCTGTCTGCCTTCCCAATCAGTCCAGCTTCCAGCCCTGCAGCACCCTCATGTAGTGGGCGCGCTCGAAGGAGGACGGGTCGGGAGAGTTCTTCAGGCTCAGGCTGCCGCGGATGGCGGACAAAGATTCGATCTCCTGTTCCTCCATCCATTGCTCCAGGTCCTCGAGCAACACCGGCAGGGCATCAATCCCATGCCGGAGCAGGTAGGACACCGTCTGGACGGCGTCAGCCCCCGCCATGACGGCCTTGATGATGTCCTCGGACTTGTGGATCCCCCCGCTGAGGGTCAGGGCCAACGGGTAACGCCCGTAAAGCAGGGCGAGCCACCTCAACCTGAGGAGGAGCGCCGAGGGCGTGGACAATTGCACCCGTGGGACCACTTCCTGGTTCACGATATCCAGATCCGGCTGGTAGAACCGGTTGAACAGGACGATGCCGTCCGCGGCGCATTCCGAGAGCCGCCGGACCACGTGGGGCAGCGACGTATAGAAGGGTGACAATTTCACCGTCAGGGGGATCTTCAGCCGCGAGCGCATGGCCAGCACCAGATCGATCAATTCCTGCTCGATTTCCGCACCCGAAACCCGGTCATCGGCCGGCACGCGGTACACATTGAGTTCGAGGGCGTCCGCCCCGGCCGATTGGATATCCGCCGCATAATCCAGCCATCCGCCGGTGGTGATCCCGTTCAGGGAGGCAATCACCGGGATGCCCAGGGCCGCTTTGGCGGCCCGGACATGCTCGAAGTAACTGTCCGGCTTCAGGATGTAATCATCCGCCTGCGGGAAATAACCCGAGGCTTCCGGCGAGGCCATCATATGGGCTTCCGTGTGGGCCTCCGCCGCCGCCTGTTCGAGGGTGTATTGTTCCTCGAAGAGGGAATGCAGCACAACGGCCCCCACACCGAGATCCTCCAGCCGCCGCAGCGTGCCGAGGTTTTCCCCCAGGGGCGAAGCGCCGGAAATAATCGGGTTGCGCAGTTTCAAACCCAGATAGGACGTTTCAAGGGCAACATTCAAGACTCACCTCCATTGGGGCTGTTTTCCTGGGCCAATTCCTGGGCCAAGTGGGCGTAATGGGCCTGCTGGTGTTGGATTTCCTCCTGGGCCCGTGCGATGAGCTGCCGGGACCGTTCGGGGTGGGCGGCCTGCAGGCTGCGGTAACGCACTTCGTTTTCCACGTAACTGGTGAGGGGAATCTTGGGCGGCCCTGAATCCAGCACCAGCGGCGGTTGCTTGGCCTGCTTGCGGCGCGGGTCATAGCGGAACATCGGCCAGTGGCCGGAATCGACCGCCAACTTCTGCTGCTGCAATCCCTGGGAAAGCGCGTAGCCGTGGGCGATACAGTGGCTGTAGGCCAGGATGAGCGACGTTCCGGGATAGGATTCCGCCTCGGCAAAGGCTTTGACGGTCTGCGAGTCCTTAGCCCCCATGGCCACCTGCGCGACGTAAACATTCCCGTAACCCATGGCCAGGAGACCCAGGTCCTTCTTGCTCGTTTCCTTGCCGCCGGTGGCGAATTTGGCCACCGCACCGATGGGAGTGGACTTCGACTGCTGGCCGCCGGTGTTCGAGTAAACCTCGGTGTCGAGCACGAGGATATTGACGTCCTGGCCCTGCGAGAGCACATGGTCCAATCCCCCGAAACCGATGTCGTAGGCCCAGCCGTCGCCGCCGACGATCCAGACGGACTTGCGGATGAGGTCATCCGCCATGACTTCCATGCGCCGCGCCGCTTCCGGCGGGAGAACGGAAAGTCGCCGTTTGAGTTCGGCCACCCGGCCCCGTTGGGCGGCGATTTCCGCCTCGGAGGTCTGGGGGGCGTCCAGGAGTTCGCCCACCAATTCCTCACCCAGCTGTTTTTTCCAGTGGCGCAGGAGCAAGCCGGCGTGGACGCGTTTGGCGTCGGTGGCCACCCGGATGCCCAGGCCGAATTCGGCGTTGTCCTCGAACAGCGAGTTGGCCCATGCGGGTCCCCGCCCCTCGGCATTGGTGGTGTAGGGGGTGGTCGGGAGGTTGCCGCCGTAGATCGAGGAACAACCGGTGGCATTCGCTATCAGCGCGCGGTCCCCGAAAAGCTGCGTCAGCAACTTGATGTAGGGGGTTTCCCCGCAACCGACGCAGGCGCCGGAATACTCGAACAGGGGCTCCATGAATTGGGAGTCTTTGACCAGGTCGGGCTTAAGGGTGTTGCGGTCCGGCGAAGGCAGGGCAAGGAAGAAATCATAGTTCTTCCGTTCCTCATCCCTGATTTCAGGCTGGGAGACAAGATTCAGCGCCTTGTGGGCGGCATTGGCCTTGTCCTTGGCCGGGCAGACGTAGATGCAAAGTTTGCAGCCGGTGCAGTCCTCGGGCGCAATCTGGATGGTGTAACGGTGGCCCTTGACCTCGGGCGACCGGAAGGGGACGGACCGGAACGTCGACGGGGCATCCGGCAGCAATTTCTCGTCGTAGTGCTTGGCCCGGATGGCCGCATGCGGACAAACCAGGACGCATTTGTTGCACTGGATGCAGATCGAGGAATCCCATTGGGGGATTTCCAAGGCCAGGTTCCGTTTCTCCCAGCGGCTGGTGCCCACGGGCCACGTGCCATCGATCGGGAACGCGCTCACGGGAAGCAGGTCGCCACGACCGGCCAGCAGCTCTCCCTGGAGATCCATGATTTCCTTCGGCGCCTTGGGCGACAATGGCGGCGGGCGGTGCCGGGGGGAGGAGACCGATGCGGGCACGATGACTTCCCGGAGATTTTCCAGGGTGCTGTCAACCGACCGGAAGTTTTTGTCGACGATTTCCTTGCCCTTGCGGAGATAGGTTTTTTCGATGGCCGACTTGATCTCGGCGATCGCCTGGTCGGCCGGCATGATGTCGGAAAGCGCGAAGAAGCAGGTCTGCATGATGGTGTTGATCCGGCCGCCGAGGCCGCATTCCTTCGCCACCTTGTAGGCATCGATCACGTGGAAGCGGAGCTTGCGGTCGATGATTTCCTGCTGCACTTCCTGGCTGAGGTGGTCCCAGATGGTGTCGGCCGAGTGGACGGTATTGAGCAGGAAAACCCCGCCCTTGGCCGCCAGGCCCAGGACATCGAACTGGTCCAGAAGGTTCCACTGGTGCACCCCGATGAAATGGGCTTCCTGGATGAGATAGGGCGCGCGGATCGGGTGGGACCCGAAGCGCAGGTGCGACACCGTGGCCGCCCCGGATTTCTTCGAGTCATAGACAAAGTAGGCCTGCGCGTGCAGCCCGGCCTTGTCGCCGATGATTTTGATCGTGTTTTTGTTCGCACCCACGGTTCCGTCGGATCCCAGTCCGAAGAACAGGCAGCGGCGGTTTTCCGGATCTTCCACAGAAAAGGTGGGATCCACTTCGAGGGAAAGTTTTGTGACATCGTCGTTGATGCCCACGGTGAAACGGCGCCGGGGATGGGCGGATTTCAATTCCTGCAGCACGGAATAAACCATGGCCGGGGTGAATTCCTTCGAGGCCAGGCCGTAGCGGCCCCCGACCACAACGGGTGTGCGGCCCCCGACCCAGCGGGCGGTGTCGGTTTCGGCCAGGGCTGTGACCACGTCCTGGAACAGGGGTTCGCCCACCGAACCCGGTTCTTTTGTCCGGTCGAGGACGGCAATTTTTTGCACCGTCGGCGGCAGGGCGTTGACCAGGGCGGCGATGTCAAAGGGACGGAAAAGACGGACCTGGATGACCCCGACTTTGTCCTCTTCGGACATCAGGTGGCGGACGACTTCCCGCGCGGTTTCGCCGCCGGAGCCCATGATAATCACCACCCGCTCGGCCAGGGGATGGCCGGTGTAATCAAAAAGATGATAAGTGCGCCCCGTCAGGGTCGCAAAGCGGTACATCAATTCCTGCACCGAGGCGGGAATCCGGTCATAATAAGCGTTCACCGCTTCCCTGCCCTGGAAATACGCGTCGGGATTCTGTGCTGTTCCACGGATCACCGGGTGGTCCGGATTCAATCCCCGGCGGTGGTGTTCCCACACGGCTTCCTCGTCGATCATCGCCCGGAGGGTCTTGTCGTCCAAGGGTTCCACCCCGTTGGTTTCGTGCGAGGTCCGGAAGCCATCGAAGAAATGAAGGAAGGGGACGCGGGACTGGAGGGTCGCCGCCTGGGCAATGCAGGCCATGTCCTGGGCTTCTTGCACCCCGGCCGAAGCCAGCATGGCGAAACCGGTCTGGCGCACGGCCATGACATCGGAATGGTCGCCGAAAATGGAAAGCCCGTGGGTCGCCAAACTGCGGGCGGCCACATGCAGGCAGAACGGCATCAACTGGCCGGCAATCTTGTACATGATGGGTATCATCAGCAACAGCCCCTGGGACGCGGTGAAGGTTGTCGCAAGGCATCCCGCCTGGAGCATGCCGTGCACCGCTCCCGCCACGCCGGCTTCGGACTGCATCTGCACCACTTTGGGAACCGAGCCCCAAAGATTTTCTTTGCGGCGGGCGGCCCATTCGTCCGCCAATTCACCCATGGATGTCGAAGGCGTGATGGGATAAATCGCAATCGCCTCGCTGAGCTTGTAAGCGATCCTGGCCACTGCCTCGTTGCCCTCCAAGGTGACAGTCCCGCGGGACTTGGTGGGCGATGGGGGGGTGGAAACAGGATTTTGCTTCATGACGAACAGTAGAGTATCTTATTTATGGATTAAATACAAATTAGATTTTTGAATTTTACTATTATGTTCGCTACTTCTACGACAGAGGTAATCAGGGTCTATTTCAGGCACCCGGCGTTCCGAAACCACCGTGCCTGCTTATTTTAGAACCCCCTGCCCCACATCCTTTGGGAAGATTTTTCGGGGACTGCACCCACCCCAAGAATCAACGGTACTGATTCCCCCTCCGCCGGATCCCGGTGGCCTGTGCGGCTAAAAAACCAGTTTTTGACCCGGTGTCAGGCGGACCGTCAGTTCTTCCAAATAACGCAATGCCGATTCCTTGAGCATCACCACGACGGCTCCGCCCAACCCGGTGCCGCTGACCCTCGCCCCGTATATCCCCCGGGAAAGGGGCATCTGTTGGAGATAGTCCACCATGAGGTCGGTCTCGGCACAGCCCAATCCCATGGCACCATAGGCGGCGTGGGAGGCATACAAGTGCCCGCCGGTTTCCCACAAAAGGGATTCGTCCTTTTCCCGGTGGTAACGCTGCAGGGAGGCCACCGCGCGGGCTGCGCGGTCGTGTTCCTCGATGGCAAATTGCGTGGCGGCCCTCACGGGATAAACCGTCTCCGGGTCAACCCGGGGATGGGTACCGTCTTTTCCACCCCAGGCATCCAGATACTCCTCCCCTTTGAGCGCCACCGCCAGGTGTTCCTGGTGTTCACGGTATTCCATGGGGGTGAAATCACTCGTGCAGGCCACCTCCCGCCCGGTGGCCCGTTCCATCATCGTCCGCCCCATGACGGAGGCTGTGCGGACGCGGAGCGGGGGATTGGCGGCAATGGCATGTTTGACCCCGCAGGGCCATCCGACAACCAGGAGTCCCTGGGGGATGGGCACCTGCCGCTGGACCAGGTCGGGCCGGCAGAGCACCGGCAGGAGGAACCCGGGTTGCCCGTGGTCGCAGGCCAAAGGATCCGCCAGGGCGCAGGGAACACCGACAAAATCCGCGGAGGCTTTGTGGACCAGGCGGGCCCTTTCCGTACCTTCCAAGAGGATCCCGGACAGAGCCTCCAAGGCTCTCAGGGTGGCCACCTCCAGGGAAACCCGGCTTCCCAGGCCGCAGGACGAAGGAACCTCCATCGTGATGTCAAATTCCAACCCTTTGTGGGGAATCCATCCCTTGTCCACCGCCAAAACCCACAGGCAGGCCATGGGTTCCTGCATCCACGAGGGCAATCCCCGGAGCTGCAAGGCCCGGCACATTTCTTTCCCCGAATGGCTGGTGCGCAAAATCTGGACCCACGCCTCCAAGGACAACAAGGCGTCATCCCGCCCGGCAAAATGGATCCTGATCTCCGGCGGGTCCAGTTCGCGCACACGCACCACGGTCTCCAGCCGGGTCGGCATTTGCAGGACCAGCGACCCGCTGAACTCGGCCACCCCGCCCAGCACATCCAAACGCCCGGGGGACCGGCCCTCGTACCACACCCCGCTCATGATTGCATTTTCCCCCGATTCATCGCTCCGGCGTCCTGCCACTCCCATCGTGCAGCATGGACCGCATTTGGCCAGTCCGGACATGGGAATGTGGGTTCAAATTTCTTGAAACCCCCGTCCAATGCCCCGAATGTCCCACCATGGGTAACACGCTCCTCGTTCTCGCCGCCGGCATGGGTTCCCGCTACGGTGGCCTCAAACAAATCGATCCCGTCGGGCCGTCCGGCGAAACCCTCCTCGACTACAACATCTTCGACGCCCGCCGCGCCGGGTTCGACCGCGTGGTCTTTGTCATCCGCCGCTCCATCGAGGCCGATTTCAAATCCATCATCGGTCCGCGCTACGAGGGCAAAATCGCCGTCGACTACGCCTTCCAGGAATTGGAACTTCTCCCCGCCGGCCATGCGGTTCCTGCCGGCCGCGAAAAGCCCTGGGGCACCTCCCACGCCGTACTCGCCGCCAAGGACACCGTCCGCGAACCCTTCGCCATCGTCAACGCCGACGACTGCTACGGACGCGACGCCCTCGCCCGGGCCGCCTCCCACCTCGGCAAACTTTCCCGCCAGGGCACCGTTCCCGAATACGGACTGGTCGGCTACCCCATGCGCAACACCCTCTCCGAAAACGGCACCGTTTCCCGCGGCGTCTGCCAGGTCGACGGCAAGGGCTTCCTCACCAGCGTGGTCGAGGAAACGAAGATCGAGAAAGACGGGAACGGCGGAAAAATCACCCGGCCCGACGGCTCCGCCGCAAAGTTCAACGGCGACGAACCGGTCTCCATGAATCTTTGGACCTTCACCCCGGATGTGTTCCCGAAAATCGAAGCCGGCTTCAAAACCTTCCTCGCCCGGACCGCGGGCGACCTGAAGGCGGAATATTATATTCCGAGCCTGGCGGACGAACTCATCCAATCCGGCCAGGCCCAATTCCGCGTCCTCACCACCTCGAGCACCTGGCTGGGCGTGACCTACCGCGAAGACAAACCCCTTGTGCAGGCGGGAATCCGGAAACTGGTCGACGCCGGCATCTACCCCGAACGCCTGGATTGAATCTCCGTCTGTAGCCGCGATGGATCATCGCGGTGCCTCCTGTAGCGGCGGTGTGTCACCGCCGTGCCTTTCAATCAATCCCCCGGGGAGTTTCGCGCATCAAATCCCGAACGGGAGTCCAGGCTTTCTTTTTCTTCCCCGGCTCGGGTGGAGCCAGTGTGATCAATTTCAGTCTGCTACCGGGATGCGGCCTGCCGGCGTCTTTTCCTTCCAGCCACGTCTGCAAGGAACTCGCACCATCGGGAAGAAGCAACCGGTCCAGCGGGGTCTTGGGGGACATAACTTCCGGCATCAAGCCAAAAGGATATTCCGTCCTGCGGAGAATGTAAGAAGTCGTTGGCCGCGGGCCCTCGTCGAGCGCGCGATAGAAGGCATTCTTGTACTCAACCCGGTCCAACCAGTCATCCGCCGGTGTCCACGTATTCCAATTCCAGCACAACAATCCCAGGAAAATAATCACCATCACCACGGCCGCATATTCAAATGCCGCTCTCAGTTGGTTCTTCCTCTGAGGCCCGGTGGTTTCGCTACGAGCCAGCACCCGGTCCTTGGCAAGCCGCTCCAACCGCTCCTCTTCCACCAGCCAATCAGGGGATTGACGCATGCCGATTTGTAACCCGGCTCCCCGCTCAAATCCACCCTCTTATTCTACTGTTGGCATCTGCTCTCCATGCTTCATTCTTCCCCTCGCCCCCACAGCAAGCGCAAGAAAATCCTCGCGGCCGGCATCGTTCTCGGCCTCCTGGTCATCGCCCTTTCCCTGTGGAATCATTTCGCCCCCACCAACCCGGTCTTCCAAGGCTACGTGGAAGCCGATT